>OBXR01000015.1_pt1 | contig 214031 bp, 168 predicted proteins | sample 1476651 | NCBI WGS metagenome assembly OBXR01 (sample SAMEA2580175, study PRJEB22360) | human gut metagenome | biome: human gut; feature: human-associated habitat; material: faeces | place: Denmark | collected 2008/2010 | reverse complement strand
AAAGTGCGTTTAACCCGCTATAAAGAGGCGCAATTTGGTTATGCGGGCAATATGTTGGCAATTAAACTATATGGCATTAATGAAAAAAAAGGCCAATTAAAAACGATCCTCTATCGCCCCAATGTGTCCCACTACTCCAGTTTCCTAACCAGTACTGACAGTGAAAACCACCGTTTTATCACTTTCCTTAATGCCTATATGCAACAAGGCCGAGATGCCGTTTCGACTGTTGATTACCAAGCCCGTAAGCCCTTTTTATCTTTTGGTAAAAACCCACTTCCTGCTGATTTTGAGCAACAGGTCGAACAGATTCTGGCAAAGCTTGATCAGGAGAAAAAACACCATGCGTAGTTTGGTGAATGGCAGATAAATTATTAAAGAGGTCTATTGAATACATAAAATTAAGCGGGATAAAAATTCTTTCCCGCTTTTTGTTATTTATTTAAAATTAATTATTTGTTTATCCCAGAGTGGATCACTTTTTTATGTTGTGAGCCAGCTACTTTATCGTAAATAGCGCATATAACAATAGTCACTAATACAGGAATTAACCACGCTAATCCTTGCTCACTTAATGGTAATTTAGCCGCCCAATCCGGTAATAAATGTTTTAAATGATCGGATGCTTTAATGGCATCAAAAATGCCAAAAAATAAGCTTATTGCCATTGCAGGGGCAATAATACGGCTTGGATTATGCCAAAAACGTAAAGTGAAACTCATCAGAATAATCACAATACAAGGAGGATAAATCATCACCAGAACAGGAATGGAGAACGCAATCAGTTTACTTAAACCAAGATTAGAGACTACCGCGGAAAATACAGCCAAAATCAATACTAATGTACGATAAGAAATAGGCAAATAGCGGCTAAAAAACTCCGCACAAGCACAAGTTAAACCTACCGCTGTCACCATACAAGCTAAGAAAATAAGCAGAGCTAAAAAGAAACTACCAAAATTACCGAAAGTATGTTGCACATAAGCATGTAAAATATCTGCGCCATCTTTTGCTTCTGGAATAATGCTGCCGCTAGCAGAACCAAGCTTAAATAAACTAAGATAAATCGCCGTTAATAACACACCCGCGATAATTCCCGCCCACATAGTATAACGTGTTAATAAAGACGAATTATCAATCCCTCTTGAGCGGGCCGCATTGACAATAACAATACCAAAGACCATCGCGCCTAACGTATCCATGGTAAGATAGCCATTAATAAAACCTTGGGTAAATGCCATATCTTGATATGCTTGTGTAGCGGGGATCGGCGTTCCTGCTGGCCAAAATAGCGCAGCTAAACCTAATACAGCTAAGGCTAAAATTTTAATCGGTGCCAGAATGTGACCAACACTATCAAGTAATTTTCTCGGATACAGTGAAATACCGATAACAATTAAAAAGTAAATAACACTATAAATAAGTAAGGCAATATCACTATCACCCACTAAAGGGGCAATGCCAACTTTAAAAGAGACCGTTGCGGTTCGAGGGGTGGCAAATAAAGGGCCGACAGCAAGATAAGCGACTATTGCTAATAAAAGTCCCATAGATTTACCAATGGGGGTGCTTAATGCTTCAATTCCCCCTCCCACTTTCGCTAATGCCACCACTGTTAGCACAGGTAAGCCAACTCCGGTTAGCAAAAAACCAATGGCCGCAGTCCAAACAAATTCCCCTGATTGCAACCCCACCATTGGGGGAAAAATAATATTCCCTGCTCCAACAAATAGAGCAAAAGTCATAAAACCTAATGCCAGAATGTCTCTGGAAGTTAATCGATGTGCCATAAGATTTGTTAATATATCGTTATTGGATGGTTAATTTACATTTACTATATAAAGTAAATACAACAAAAATATCAGCAATATCTATTTTGCTTCATGATGGGTTATTCAGAATAATATTTAAGAATAATCATTTTACACAGAGCAATTACATATTAAATAGAAAAAAGCGCCGATAACTGCTCACAAGTAAAACTTTTATAATGAAAAAAGGCAATAGCTGATCTAAAAAGCAGAATAATCATCTAAAGTATTTTTTCAGGCCAGTGATAACTGTTATATATCGCCAATTATCCCCGATATGATTTGTATATTTTTCACTCACCAAACGGCAATCTAGCCATCAATTAAAGTTCCCATTAATTAATAATATTAAAATTTAACGCTACGATATTAGATTTTATTGATATTGATTTGATGGGTATATGACAAGAATACCTTTATCACCTCTTTTAAAAATAGGTGATAAAGGTACTAATAAAATAAGGATAAAAACGAAATTATTTTTTTTCTGTTAACAATGTTTGCGGCATGATAAAAGAAAAAGTGCTTCCTACACCGACTTTACTTTCAATATTCAGTATTGAGTGATGATGTTGTAAGGACTTTTTGACAATCGCCAATCCAAGCCCTGTACCACCGGTGTGGCGGGAGCGCGCTTTATCTACACGATAAAAACGTTCGGTTAAGCGCGTTAAATGTTCAGCACTGATACCCGGCCCATTATCTGACACACTAAACAACATACCTTGTGGTACTTTTTTCCAACTCACGCGAATAGTCGTACCCTCAGGGGTATGATTTATGGCGTTATAGACAAGGTTAGATACGGCACTACGCAATTGCTCTTCATTACCACGAACAGCCCATTTATGGTCAATATCAAAGATGATATTTTGTTGTTCTTGGCTTAATGAGTGCGCGTCATGCTCAAGCACGCTTAATAGCGCAGGCATATCGACAACCGTGTTCAAATCAATATGAGGCGCAGATTCAATACGTGAAAGCTGTAACAGTTGTTGTACTAATAAGTCCATACGCTTTGCTTGCTCTTGCATGGTCTTAATCACTTTATGTTCAGCCGGGTTTTCTGCGGTATTCTCTTCCATCATCTCAAGATAGCCTTGAATAACCGTTAAAGGTGTTCTTAATTCATGGCTCACATTAGCAAAAAAATCACGTCGCGAATTTTCTAACTTATTCTTCTCGGTCACATCGCGAGCAACCATTAAACGTTGATCATCCGCATAAGGCATCACCCGAAATTCAACAATAGCACCATTATTTAATGCAATAGTTAAAGGGCGGCTAAAATCGGCGACGGTGAAATAATGTAAAAAATCGGGATAGCGCAATAAATTAAAAATATTTTGTCCATTATCATCAGGCCAACGAAAGCCTAGAAGATGCTGAGCAAGACTATTACACCAAAAGATATTTCCTTCATTAGTGATCATCACAACGGCATCAGGTAGGCTTTCCGCCCCGCTACGAAAACGCTTAATTAAATCACCTAATTCTCGACGGCGTTTACGGTTACGTTGCTGTGTTTGTCGTATACCATAAAAAATAGGCTCCCAGCCCCCTTTCCCTTCTGGAGGTAATACCGATCTATCGAGCCATAACCATTTAGATAATTTCATTAAATTATAGGCGTGCCATATCAAGGCACTCAGTAATGAGACCACGAGCAACCAAGGAAGGTGGCCGATAAATAGTGATAATACAAAGGCAGGTAAACAAAATAGAAATAGCCCCCACACGAGGGCTTTCCATGAGAGTCGTTCTAACACCAGTTAATTACTCCCTTATCAACTCAAAATCGAGCAGAGAAACGATATCCCGTTCCTCGTACCGTTTGTATCATTCGGTCATGGCCATCTTGCTCTATAGCTTTACGCAATCGACGAATATGTACATCGACAGTACGATCTTCGACATAAACATTGGTGCCCCAAACATAGTTTAGCAACTGCTCTCGGCTATATACACGTTCGGGATGGGTCATAAAAAAGTGGAGAAGTTTAAATTCGGTAGGCCCCATATCAATGGGTTTATCTTGACTGGTAACTCGATGTGAAACAGGATCAAGACTTAATCCATTAAATTCAATCACATCTTCTGCCGACATCGGTGACAATCGTCGTAAAATAGCCTTTACCCGAGCCACCAGCTCTTTAGGCGAAAAAGGTTTAATCACATAGTCATCCGCGCCTGTTTCGAGACCTTTGACTTTATCTTCTTCTTCCCCTTTTGCTGTTAGCATAATAATAGGAATATCACGGGTATTATTTTCACGCTTCATCTGTTTAATCACTTGGATACCCGAGCCTCCGGGGATCATCCAATCTAATAAAACCAGATCAGGGTAAGGGTCAATCAGAAAACTCAATGCAGTATCATAGTCCTCAGCTTCAATAGGCTGAAAACCATTTTGCTCTAATACAAAACAGATCATCTCTCGAATTGCGGTTTCATCTTCAACAACAAGAATACGCCTTGCCATACTCTATCCTGTGTTATTTATATAGAGGGTCATAATGATTATGAGGCACTTTTATGACAGATTTATGACTGACTATGACAATACTGGAATACAGTGTCATTGTTAAGGTAAATAAGACTAAAATTGGTGCAATTTCACTCAAAATACGTAGCTCATAGGTGGATTTTCACTAAAAAAGTAAGGTGCGCTATACTGACGGCAGTTAACATTAAGGGATAGCAATGCGGATTATTCACACCTCAGATTGGCATTTAGGACAATATTTTTTTACAAAAACTCGCGCCCAAGAGCACCAACAATTTCTCGATTGGCTATTAGCGCAAATCCGTGAACAACAAGTTGATGCAGTTATTGTTGCAGGGGATATCTTTGATACTGGCTCCCCCCCCAGTTATGCCCGAGAGCTTTATAATCGATTTATCGTCGCAATAAGAGATACTCAGTGCCAACTGATTATTTTAGGGGGTAATCATGATTCTGTGGCAACGCTAAATGAATCTAAATCACTGTTAGCGTGTTTAAATACCACCGTCATTGCTAATGTTCACACTGAAACCCCACAAGCCCCTATTATTCTTTATCAAAAAAATCACACACCTGGAGCATTACTTTGTGCAATCCCCTATTTACGCCCTAGAGATATGATAAATAGCAAAAGTGGGCAATCGGGAGCAGACAAACAGGGCGCTTTAAAAGAAGCGATCGCAGATTATTATCAACGCCAATATCAAGCCGCGCTCGACTTACGAAAACAACTCAATGTTAACATCCCTATCATTGCCACAGGGCATCTGACAACGATAGGCGCCAGTGTTAGCGATTCGGTACGTGAAATTTATATCGGCACATTAGAAGCCTTTAACGCAACCCTATTTCCTCCATTTGACTATATCGCCCTTGGTCATATTCATCGTCCACAGCGCGTCAATAAATCGGGTCATATTCGCTACAGTGGTTCACCTATTCCATTAAGTTTTGATGAAAGTGCACAACAGAAAAGTGTTTGTCTTATCGATTTTGAGCAAGATAAATTAGCGGAAATGACACTATTACCCATCCCTGAGTTTCAGCTATTACGCACTCTTTCAGGCTCGTTACAAGAAATTGCCACACAACTCGAAAAGTTAGCAACACAATATAATGAAATGGATACCACGATTTGGCTAGATATTGAAGTTTCAACTCAAGATTATCTCAGTGATATTCAAACCCGTATTCAAGAGCTAACTCAATCGCCACTCTTTGAAGTGATCGTATTAAGAAGAGCGAGAAAACAACGTCAAGCACTGATGCAAAATGAGAAAGAAATCCTAACTGAACTGACTGTATATGATGTATTTGAAAGGCGCTTAGCTCAACACCAGTTTGAAACCGAGGAAGACAAAACACGGTTAACCACACTCTTTAAGCAAGCGGTTGAAATGGCAGAGCAAGAGGATAACAACGCACGATGAAAATCTTAAGTCTGCGCTTTAAAAACATTAACTCACTCAAAGGCGAATGGAAAATTAACTTTGATCAAGAGCCTTTTGTTAGCAATGGGCTATTTGCCATTACAGGCCCGACAGGTGCGGGTAAAACCACGCTCTTAGATGCAATTAGTTTAGCGTTATATCACAGAACGCCACGCTTAGATAAAGTAACCCAATCTCAAAATGAATTAATGACTCGTCACACTGCAGAATGTTTAGCTGAAGTGGAATTTGAAGTTAAAGGGGTTGCCTATCGGGCATTTTGGGAACAACGTCGTGCTAATTATAAAGAAGAGGGAAACTTACAAGCCCCACAGGCTGAGTTAGCAAAAATTAATCGTTTAGGCGGTGAAGATAAAGTTTTAGCCAATAAAATTAGCCAAGTAAAAGAAAAAATAATCTCGATCACCGGATTAGATTTCGATCGCTTCACTAAATCCATGTTGTTATCACAAGGGCAATTTGCTGCATTTCTCAACGCTGATGATAAATCTCGTGCAGAGCTACTTGAAGAGCTTACTGGTACAGATATCTATCGCCATATTTCACAAACAATTTTTAAACATTGGCGCGAAGAAGAGCAGGCTTTAAATACGCTAAAACAACAAGCTCAAATGATGGCATTATTGGATGCAACAACACGCCAAGAGCTATTAACACAACAAGCCAATATTCAAGCACAAGTAACAAGGTTACAAAAAGAGCAACAGGAATACCAAGTTGCTAAGCAATGGCAAGAAAAAGCGCTAGAAATTCAGCAACAACAATCAGCCCAAGCGGGACTCAATGAGGCTCAACAGGCATTAATTATTGCTCAACCCGATATTCAACGCTTAGAAAAAAATGAGCCAGCAGAAAAAATTCGCCCTCTTTATGATGAAAAAAATCGTCGTCTTACAGAGCAAAACTATTTAGCAACACAGTTAACAAGCTTAAAAACAGAAAAACAGGCTATTGAACAACAAAGCCTACCTATCAATAAAAAATTGGCAGACTTTCATGAACAATTAAAAACGCATCATGAGAAAAAACAGCACACTTTACAGTTAATTCGTGAGAAGGTACTGCCTTTAGATAATCAATTGGTGCTGTTACAACAAGAAATTAGTACTAATAACCAACACAAGCATAAATTAGAAAAAATATGCGCTGAATATCTGCAACATTCTCAGTTAGCCGAGAAAAAATTAATCACCACACAACAACAAGTTAATCAATTAAATAACGACTTAACACAACATGCCTATCATGCACAACTTGCGGAAAATCTACCCTTATGGCAACACTATTTTCAGCAATATAATGAAATATCAAGCCAATATCTTGCCAACCAAAAACGAGAAACAGCAGAGCAGGAAAAAGTCATAAGTTTGGAAAAAGCATTACAACAAGCTACCCAAACATTAGCCACCCAACAAGAGCAACTTAATTTACAGCAACAGCAACTACAATCTTATCAAACACAATTGGAAGTGCGTCAAAAAGCAGACAAACCCGATGAAATAAAACCGCGATTACAACAAATTAATCTGCAAAAAAATGCATTGGCAAAAATTATAAATTTACACACTCAATTACAACGTAATGGCAAAGAGCAGCAACATTATCAAACTACATTGAGTGAAAATCAGCAAAAAATAGCGACTCTAACCCGAACGATTGCAGAAAATGATCTGGTACTAAAAGAGAAAGCACAACATCTTAAAGATTTAAATGACAACTATCTTTTGCTACAAAAAGTCGCCGAATATGAGCAAGAGCGTGCACGTTTACTGAAAGATAAACCTTGTCCTCTATGTGGCTCAACACAGCATCCTTATGTAGAAACCTATCATGACATCAAACCAGATGAGACAAAGCTACGTTTAGAAGCATTACAACAGCAGGTGCATTCACTCACCATCACCTTAGCCGAACAGCGAACCCAACGGGTAAACTATGGCTCACAAAATAGCACCTTGAGTGACAATATCGCTCAGTTAACCCAAGAGAATAGCGTACTGACCCAACAGTGGCAGACGTTAGCACAAGCACACCATTTACCGTTAGTTGATGATGCAGATAACTTACTGACATTAGAACAATCATTAAATCAGCAAGAGCTTATTCTCACAGAAAAACTTGACAGTTATCAGCAATTAGAAGCCCAAACACATCAAAAGAATACGCATTTTCTCAATGCAAAAGAGCAATTTAATCAACAACAACAATCGGTTAAGCAACAGCAAAATGATTTAGATTATTTGCAAAAAACAATCAAAACCTATCAGCAACAAAGCGAGCACTTGCACCAACAGCAACAACAATTAGCACAACATATTCAGTCAGCGATTGAAAAACAAGGCTATACACTCCCTGAATTTGAGCAGTTCACGCCATGGTTGGCGGCTCGTCAACAAGAGCACCAGCAATATCAAAGTCAGTTAAAAGAGCTTCAGCTATTACAACAAAGCCTACGTGAGCAGCAAGTGACGCAAAATGAAAAAAAACGTTATTTAGCAGAAAAACAGGCTGAGCTTGAGGCACTATTGGCAAAATTAAGCCAACAACAGCACCAACAAACACAATGGCAGGATCAACGACAAGCCTTATTTGGTTCACAATCTGTAGAGCAGGTACGCAGTGAACTTGATAAACATAGCCAATTTTTACAAACCCAGATTGAGCAATATACTCAAGAAAAAAACCAACTAGAAAACCGACTTAATCAATTAATTGGCCAATATCAAGAGAATGAAAAAGCCCTACAACGAGCAATAACACAAGCACAACAAGCCACTGAACACTATCAACACGCGTTAAAAGAGAGTCTTTTTGCCGATGAAAATGACTTTTTAGCCTCTCTATTATCGGTAGAGGAAAGAACACGTCTGCAAGAGCAGCAAAAACAGCGACTTGATAAACTTTTACAAGAAAAAACGCGCCTTGAGACTCAAGAAAAAGCCTATCAACAACATTTATTACAACAACCATTACTCTCAACACAATGTACTGCTGAGCAATGTAATATCCATTTAGACGACTTAGCAAAGCAACACAAAGCGTTGCAAGAAACACTATTTAGTCTGCAAATACAATTACGCCAAGATGATGAAAAACGGATAGAGCAACAAACACTATTAGCGCAAATAGCCAAGCAGCAAGCGCATTATGATGATTGGAGCTATTTAAATGAGTTAGTTGGCTCTGCATCTGGTGATAAATTTAGTCGCTTTGCCCAAGGGTTAACCCTCGACCATCTTATCTATCTGGCTAATCGTCGCTTAGAAAAACTACATGGTCGTTACTTTTTACAACGCAAAACGACAGGTAGCCTTGAATTACAGATTGCCGATACATGGCAAGCAGATGCTCTACGCGATACACGTACACTTTCTGGTGGAGAGAGTTTTTTAGTCAGTTTATCCCTTGCCTTAGCGTTATCTGATTTAGTCAGTAATAAGACGCAAATTGAGTCACTCTTTTTAGATGAAGGCTTTGGCACTCTCGATCCTGATACACTAGATATTGCTTTAGATGCCTTAGATAGCCTTAATGCTTCTGGCAAAATTATTGGTGTGATCAGTCATGTTGAAGCGATGAAAGAGCGTATTCCGGTACAAATAAAAGTGAAAAAAGCGGGGGGTTTAGGAATAAGTCAGCTAGCACCAGAGTTTAGATATGGTAATAAGAGCAATGAAAATCAATCAGTTAAAGACTAGCTCTAATAATTTGATGTAAGTGGTTAAAATTTTTAGATATCAATAAATCACCCACAGCGTCTATAGTATGTGCATAGATTAGCTCAGGCTAAACAGCTTTAAACGCTTATATTTATCAAGGAGATAAGCATGTCTAACGCATTCACAGAATTAATGAAAAAACGTAGAACAATTTATCATTTAGGTAATCAACTGCCTATTAGCGAAGACAGAGTCGCCACTATTATCAAAGAAGCGGTTAAAGAAAGCCCTAGCGCATTTAACTCACAAACTTCTCGTGTTGTTGTTTTATTTGGTGAACAACATCAGAAACTATGGAATATCGTTAAAGATACTCTGAAAAAATTAGTCCCTGCGGATGCATTTAGCGCAACAGAAGCCAAAATTAATAGCTTTGCTGCCGGTGCAGGCTCCATCCTTTATTTTGAAGATACTGATATCGTTAAAGGGCTTCAAGAGCAGTTCCCACTGTATGCTGAAAACTTTCCTGTTTGGTCAGAGCAAGCCAGTGGTATGGCTCAGCTTTCTGTCTGGACTGCCCTTGCGGCTGAAAATGTAGGGGCATCACTGCAACACTACAATCCAATTATTGATGATGAAGTTCACGCAACTTGGGATATTCCTCGCCATTGGAAATTAAGAGCACAAATGGTCTTTGGCTCTATCGAACAAGAAGCAAGTGAGAAAAATTATATTGAAGATGACGCTCGTTTTAAAATCTTCAAATAATAGACTTTAATATAGACATCTGATCCAAATACCCTCTTTTTATTTTCATTCCTTGCCCACAGCCTCTGTGGGCTTTTTTTTGCCCACGACAAATAATAAAGGGAGCATTAGCCCCCTTTTTTATGACTTGATCAGTTTAATATCATGCTTTCGCTGCTTTTTCTGAGCTTCATAAAAATTTTCATGAGAGCCTATATGTAATAAATACAGTTCCAGCTTATTGGCAACCCATGAGTAACCTAGTAGTACGGTTAAATCATTAAGTCTAAACTTATGTACTCTAAGATGAGCAAGATCGCCTTTTTTTTGCTCTCCAATTAATGGATTATCGATTATTTGATCAATTTCATCTTCAATGATCTTCACATCAGATCCCGGCAATTTTTTCATTGCCTTTTCAAAACGAGCTGACTGGTAAACATCAATCTCTTTTTGTGGTTCGGACATATCGAGAAACCTTTTTGTTTTCGACTTCCGCCTGTGCCAGTAACAATTCTTCGATAAAGCTATATGGCAGATCGGGATTATCTTCAGCTATACGGCCTATTTTTGCCCAGTGTTCTATTTGTTTAGGAACACTTCTGCTTTTCGCTTCCGCATGAATTTTAGCATCAGACACAAAGTCTTCATCTAATCTTACGGAAATAGCCATTACTTATACTCCAAGCCTCACAGCAGTTATAACTTTATAATAACGACAAAATGCAATCTTTTGTCGCATAACAAAACAATACACCACAAATTATTTCTTGTAAAGACATTGACTCTTATGTTTATTCCTCCACATTTGGAACAAAAAAACATAAAAAAAAGAGCAAAGTGCGTAATGAATACAAAGGTAGGGATGGACCCTTTGTGTTCAACACTTTGCTCTCTTTATTTAGTTACGCACCTCTCGTAAGAGGTGCTATTTTCACAAGGCGTATGAAAATATGTTATTTACGAGTAATGTTGTTCGCTTTTGGTTGAGCAATAGGTGACTGCTCAGCAAAGTATTTCACTACTGCATCAACATCTGGCACGCTGTAAACCGGATCTTTACCTTCTTTCAGTACAGAGAAGTTACTACCACCTGTTGCTAAGTATTCATTTGCAACTACACGGTAATTCGCTTTCATATCCACAGGCTTACCATCAATACGCATTGATTCAACAATCACACGTTGTCCAACAGGTGCTTTGCTGTCCCATGTATATTGGAAATTACCCGATACCGCTAATACTTGTGGACGTGAACGATCCCACTGTTGCTCTAATAAGCGTTTGATCTGCTCACCCGTTAATGTTTGTGTTAACAGTACATTAGAGAATGGTTGTACGGTATAAATAGCGTTATAAGAAACATCACCACCCGTCATATCAGCACGAATACCGCCACTGTTCATTAAGGCGATTTGTGCGCCACCCATATCTTTTGGTTTTGCCGTATATAAATGGGCATCAGCAATAACTTGACCTAGACCCGATTCGCCTGCATCGTTAGTTTGCTTGGTTAAGTTACCTTCTAGTTTACCAATAATACGGTTCGCTAATGGTGTAGCAATTTTCTCGTAAGCTTCTAACAGTTTAGTGACTGCAGGATCTTTTTCATATTTGCGGTTATCAACCCAAATATTACGCGCTTCTACATCAACAACATCTTTCGTTGTTTTATCTAATTTCAGGTCGATACGCGTTAACATTGCGCCATTAGATTGTGCAGAAGTCACTGATCTACCGTTAATAGTACAGTTATAAGCTTGGTGAGTATGACCCGTTACAACAAAGTCAACCGCTGGATCTAATTGTTCAACCACACCAAGTACTTTACCTGTAATACCATTACATGCGTTGATATTTACTGGACCACCATCACGGCGCTGTGCAGCACCTTCGTGGATCAGAACACCAATCGCCTGTACACCTTGAGCTTGTAACTTAGGCACTAATGCGTTGATTGTTTTTGCTTCATTGTGGAAGCTTAAACCTTCAGTTCCTTTTGGTGTCACGATAGCCGCAGTACCTTCTAAAGTTAAACCAATAAAGGCAACCGGAATACCATTGAACTCTTTAATCACATATTCAGGGAATAACGTTTTACCTGTTTCGTTAACAGTCACGTTAGCCGCTAAATATTGGAAATCAGCACCTTTAAATTCAGTAGGACCTTGACAACCTGTAACTGGATGGCAACCACCGTTTTGCTTACGCAGTAACTCACCCATACCTTTATCAAATTCGTGGTTACCCACTGAAGTTGCTTCTAAACCTGCTAATGACAGCGCTTCAATAGTTGGCTCATCATGGAACATTGAAGATAACAGTGGGCTAGCACCAACCATATCACCGGCAGCTACCACAATATTATTTGGGTTATCTTTTTTCAGCTCTTTAACCAGCGTAGCCATATGCTCAATACCACCAGGCTTGTTTGGACCTGGTGCTTTTAATGCACCATGGAAGTCATTGAGTGCAATCACACGGACATCAACGACGTTCGCTTCGTCATAATTTTTAGCACAACCTGCTAATAAGACGGAGCTTACTGCAAGGGCTACGAGTTTATATTTATGGTTCATTTAAGTTTTATCCCTAGATCAATATTCACGTTTCGGACAATCAATCACTTCGAAATCTTTGCTATAACAAATATAGAATTCATCTCGATTAATTTGAATTTCTTTATCCTTCAATGATGGATTATTTTCTTTTAAGAACTTAATCAATTCACTATTTGAAGGGCGGCCTTCTGGTAACACTAATGCGTCAAATAACGCTTGTTGCTGACCAAAGAATGCTTCTGGCGTATCAAAGGCACAAACGCCATGTTTTTCCCATTCACCTTGCAATAAATCGATACCCGGTGATGAACATAAGTAAGGTTTAATCGCTGAGTATTCTAATGGTGGTAAATCCCCTTTACATAAACGAGGATGCTTGCGTATGTCTTTCCAGTCACGGCATTCATCCCATGATTTACCATCGCAGGTTTCAGCCCATAGCCCATGAACAATCCAGCCAAATTTATTATCTGAGAAACACTGGATTTCAAATTTATCGAATTCGCGTTTAGCACGCTCTTTTTCGTTATCGTTATTTAAACGCTTAATATTATTTTTTTTATAATCACAAAAAGCCGGTGAGTAATTAATGGCTAATTTAAAGTAATCTGTTGATGCTTTACTATTTTGACCATAACGATCATTTGTCGCAATATAGTCATAATTAGCAGTAGGTGCATCAGGTAAAATACAAGATACGCCTTCAACTAATTTTGCTTGCGGTTTTAATGGTTGTTTAACTTCAGGTGCTTGTGTCACACAACCCGCTAAAATAACAGCTAAAATAGCAGGTAATAGCTTTATAAAGCGCATAAAATCCCCTTAAAGAGCAATAACTGCACTCTTTCACGCCAAAACATGAGAACGACCTGCCCGAATGGACAGGTCTATAAGATTATTTCTTCTCAGTTAGGTCGATTTTGTAAATTGCAAAACCGATATCGTCATTTTCCACAAAGGTCATTGGATACTGAGCAAAATCTTTAATAAAGTTAGCGGCTTTTTCACTTGGTGAAGTTTCAAAGCGAACATCTAATTGTTTATCTGTCTTGATCGGTAAGAAAGACCAATTATTCGCAGCTTTTGTTGCAACTTCGCCATTTTCTTTCGTTTGCTTAGCAATATAAGAAGCTAAGATTGCACGGTTTTCATCTGGTGATGCAAAGGCGATATTGCTTTCACCTGTACCCGCAAATTTACCACCGTATCCACGATAGTTATTGGTTGCAATTAAGAAAGTTGCTTTAGGATCGATAGGTTTGCCTTGGTAAGTGACATTTTTGATACGGTTTGCATCTTTATTGACAACTTGGCAATCAACGTCATATTTAGCAGGCTGAGTTAAATCAACTTTATACTCTACACCACTGATAGTGTCGAAGTTATAAGTACGGAAACCATCCCAGTTGATTAAGTATTGTGGTTTAGTTGAATTAGGATCAATTTGGTTCCACATACCCGCTGAACATTCTAACCACTCAACAACATCTGCACCGGTCGCTTTTACAACCACTAATGTATTTGGATACAGATATAAGTCTGCTGCGTTACGGAATGTTAAGTCACCCTTTTCTACTTCAACGAAGTCTGCAGGTGCATTTTTACGTCCGCCGGCTTTAAATGGTGCTGCAGCACCTAATACTGGCAGGCCGTCTAAGTTCGGATCACCTTGAATAAAGTGTTTAGTATAATCAACTTGTGCATCGTTAACGATTTGTACCGTTGGATCACTTTGTACTAAAGCTAAGAAGCTATACATATTAGCTGACGCTTTACCAATATGTTTTCCGACGAAATCACGAGTACCTTGGTGTGCTTTTTCAATGATTTGCGCTAACTCGGCATCACGTTCAACTAATGCTTTTTTGTTTGCTTTATCAAAGATAGGACGCGCTTCACCTGTTGCTTGGGTCATCACCCATTTGCCGCTGTCGTTATTGATAACCATATCGACAACACCTAAGTGATCACCCCATTGGCCTGGCATTACTGCTGGAACACCATTTACAGTGCCTTTAGCAACATCAACACCTTTAATGCCTTCAAATTCTTTACTTGGGAATACGCCGTGAGCATGACCAAACATAATAGCGTTAATGCCATCAACTTCACTCAGATAATAGACTGAGTTTTCAGCCATAGCTTTATAAGGTTCAGAAGAGAAACCAGAGTGAGGGATAGCCACAATCAGATCCGCACCCTCTTTTTTCATTTGAGGAACGAATTTTTTCGCTGTTTCTGTAATATCATTGACAACGACTTTTCCATCCAGATTGGCTTTATCCCAGATTAAAATCTGTGGTGGTACAAAGCCGATATAACCAATCTTGATAGTGTGCTCTTTGCCATCACGATCTTTTACTGGTGTATCAACAATGATATAAGGTGTGAAATAGTTTTTGCCTGTTTTCGCATCCATGATATTGGCATTGATATATGGGAATTCAGCGCCCGCAATGGCTTTTTTCAGGTAATCTAAACCATAGTTAAATTCATGATTACCAAAGTTACCTACGGTATACCCCATGGTATTCATTAACTGGTGCGCTGGATGAGCTTCCCCTTTCTCTAAGCCTTTAGCTGCTTGATAGTCAGCCAGTGGACTACCTTGGATCAAGTCACCGTTATCCACTAAAATCGCATTGGTTGCTTCAGCTTTCGCGGCTTTAATTAAATTCGCCGTACGAACATAACCAAACTGTTCTGTTGGTTTGTCTTTGAAGTAGTCAAAGTCGATTAAGTTACTGTGAACATCCGAAGTCTCCATAATACGGAGATCGACTGTCGCAGCATTCACATTGAATGCGACCAACATTGCTAATGTTGAGATTTTCAACACATTCTTAACCATTACACACCCCTTATATATTGGTTAACAGGAGAGCACAGTTGCTCTCCTTTTATTACTTCTGTCAAACAATACTTGCTTTGATAAAACTAGAAGTACAGACGCATACCAGTTTCAAAGATATATTGTTTTTTATCTTCATAAGCTGGGTTTTCGCTACGAGCATCATCATATGCCATTTCAGCGAATAAACGTAAGTTGTTGTATTTAGATACCGCAAAACGTTTATCTACACCCACAGTATAGGTTTCTTTTTTGTAGTTGAAAGTGTTAGCATCGCCATCACGCAGGTAATAACCCGCATACATACCACTTTCGATACGATCCCAGTGCCATTTCACACCAACACCATATAAATTCGCTTTCCAATCGCCTTTAACTGAGTTCCATTTATAGTCTTTCTCAGTTGCACCTTCTCTTAAAGTTAAGCCAGTATTTTTACCGCGAGATTGACCATAGTCGATACCGATAGAGAATTCGCGACCAGGGAAGAAGTATTCAGCACCGAATGCTAAGATACTATTTTCTGGTTTTTTATTACCAACAACACTATCTGGGTATAGATTAGGCTCACCTACAGCTGCTGAGTAACCCGCATCAAACTCTAAACCGAAAGTTGATTTATAGAAACCAACGACAGAATAGGCATGACGGATATCACCGGTTCTGCGATCGCCATTTTTTCCATCACCATCATTATCTTTACCATCTTTACCCGTTAAAGTTGCCGCTAATTTAAAGCCTTCATAACGGTTTGTTTCAATAAAGATAGTTTGTGGTAAACGGGTCATAAAGTTGTTTTTACCAACCCCTTTACTTGAATAACCTACTGCACGGCCTAATACATCACTAAAGTAAAATACCCCTGTATTACCATAGCCGTAGCTTGATTTTTTTACCCAGTCAATTGGGATATAAGTACGACCAAATTGGATTTGTCCATAATCACGATGAGAAAAACCGACATAGCCTACGCGGTTGTACAGATCAAAGTTTGTTTTCTCATTATCACTGTTGGTTTTTTGAGTATCTGAACCCCACTCTAACTTACCAAACACTTTGATATCGTTAGTCAGTTCATGGGAACCAAAGAAACCGATACGGCTACCATCATCACGCATACGCATTTCATGATCTTTACTTGTCACTTGCGTTTTTAAACGGAACTGACCGTTAACATCAAAACGTGTACCTTTATCGTTGTACACATTTACTGCGTTTGCAGATCCCGACAGAACCAATAAACCTACCAGCGCTGCTAAAGGCTTTAAGCTTTTCATGATTAAAATACCCATCTATTTTCTATAGTTTTATGATTTTCTTTCTAAGGTTAAAAATAATACCGCCGTCTATGATTAACCCTGATTTCAGTTCAAAGAGCCGCCGCCACGGATCTCAAACAAGAAAATCGCTTTTACAACCGTTCATTTTTATAACTGCTATTATTACTCTACTTAATTTTCTTACAGGCTTTAATTTCCTTGACACAGAGATATTCACCAATAAGACACAAAAATAATGTCCTCATTACTATTTAAATAAGGGCATTGCTTTTATTTCTATCCACAAATCGAGTAGAGCATTGAATTTTCGCTGGCATGTTACTCAAAAAAAAGCCTAACTTTCGTGATATAGCCCACAATTACATCAAAGTATATTTTCATGGTTACATACCTAAGTGATGAGCTTCACAATTAAGCTTAAAGATACGTATTTTTTGAACTTAATCAACTTTTTCAAAATACCATTTTTTAATTTTTCTTTTATATTTCATTTTGTTACATAGCTAATGTTTTTGCTAATAAAAAAATTTACCTTGCTATTTAATATATTTAAAAGGACGTATTATTTTTAACCACTAAATAAATAACCCTAAAGATTTAAATATTATTATCTCAATTCTATAATTTTCTATTTTTATATTTACTTGTTATTTAAATAAGCTTAAAAATAAATTTAACTACAATTTAACTCGCAGTAATGAATGACCTACACACTTTATAAGGATAATTAACTAAAAATATCAACCAAGATAGGACAAGAGTAAGGTTTAATTACAATCTCTAATCAATGTTTGTTTATGAACGACGGATTCTATTAATCATAACTAAAGCTAAACTATAACCATAGTTAACATAAAAAGGCTATTTATGCGTTTTTGTCAATTTTCCGCAAAAAAATATTTATATTTGTGATTTAGATCACCATCGTTACCATGAAAAACAACCTGTTACTTTTTCTTAAAACTGTGATAAAAATCACATCCAATCGTCAAGATAAATTTTCTTTTGTAAATTAATGCAGAGATAAATCTGAAAGTGTTGCAAAGAAAGCGTTCAAAAATAGGATAAAAACCCAACTACGTGATAATTATCACATTACGACAATTCTTGAGATTTAGATTATCTCCCCCGTAAAACGATAAGTTAATTAGCAGCAAATAAGAATAAAACTCATTTTCATAAAGTAATTTTACTAATTATTCGATTCAGCTTGAGCACTGTTTTTATACTGTGAGCCGATAATAAATTTCTTTTAAAGGATATTACCTTTTAGATACTGCTAACATTCAGTATCATATTGCTGTTAATCATGATTAAGGGGAATGTCAGATGCTGTGGTTTAAAAATATTTTGGTCTATCGCTTAAATAAAGAGATAGCGCTGTCAATGGATGAGTTAGAACAACAGCTGGCTTCATTAGCATTCACCCCTTGTAGTAGCCAAGATATGACCAAAACGGGTTGGGTTTCACCTATGGGTGATCGTGGCGAAGCACTTATCCATGTTGCAGGTAAACAAGTCATGATGTGCGCACGGAAAGAAGATAAGCTCCTCCCCGCCACCGTCATTAAGCAAGCGCTACAAGATAAAGTTGAAAAGTTAGAGGGTGAACAAGGTCGTAAATTAAAGAAAACCGAAAAAGCGACATTAAAAGATGAAGTTGTCCACACGTTACTTCCTCGCGCATTTAGCAAATTCTCACAAACCTTTATTTGGTTAGATTTAGATAAACAATTAGTGATTGTTGATTCAGGTAGTGCAAAACGTGCCGAAGATAATTTAGCCTTATTGCGTAAAACATTAGGTTCGCTACCCGTGGTTCCACTCAATTTTAATGAGTCTGTCGAATCAAAAATGACACAATGGGTTCGTTCCGGTGAACTCCCAGCTGGCTTTACATTAATGGATGAAGCCGAGCTTAAAGCGGTATTAGAAGAAGGTGGCGTGATACGTTGTAAGAAACAAGAGCTTGTCTCTGATGAAATTGCCACTCATATTGAAGCCGGTAAGTTTGTCACCAAGCTTTCTCTTGATTGGGAAGATCGCCTGCAATTCATGCTTTGTGATGATGGTTCTATCAAGCGCATTAAATTTAGTGATACCTTACGTGAGCAAAACGATGATATTGATAAAGCCGATTTTGCCCAGCGTTTTGATGCCGATTTTGTCTTAATGACAGGTGAACTAAGCGCGCTAATTGAAAGGGTTATCGAAGTACTTGGTGGTGAAGCCGAGTAATTTTATCACCCGATATCATAGTACAAAAAAACAGCCTATCTCACGCTATGATCAGGCTGTTTTTTTATCAATTATTCCGCCGCTATTTTTGAATTAAATAGCGTATTGTCGGCCCATCTTGCTGAATATCTAATACGGTATAACCGTAGTTTTTCGCATCTAAGGGAATATTATTAATAGACTGAGGACAATCGCTTACCACTTCAAGGATCTCACCTTTTTTCAGTGACGGCATCGCTTCTAATGTTGCCACCGCAGGATAAGGACAAGGCTCACCGACCATATCAAGACGATAATCTGGCACTATGGTTTTTTTCTCGTTCATGCGATTTCCTTATTAATTTGTGTTGAAAGCGCTTGCGCTTGTTGCGCTCTTTTGCGGAAGAAATGTTTTTCCCACCAAAGTAGTAATATAAAAGAGAGACCAAGTAGCAGGTAGGTGATGGCTAATCCACCAACTGGACCAAAGGTATCTAATAGGTTGATTTTATCGTAGTCGGTAGCCAGTACCGCAGAAAAATCATCCCAATAGTACGCCAGTATTGTTGAACCAATCACGTTACCTAAACCTACCCACCAAAAGTGGATCTGCCCTTCAACTGCACGATACATCCAGCCTGTTTCACAACCACCAGCAAGCACGATACCAAAACCAAACAACAAACCACCAATAACTGCATTAGGACCGGCCCACATAATTTTCGGTGCAGCACCTAATTGTACATAGCTAAAAATACCCACCGCACTTACCGCCATACCGATAATAATCGCTTTCGCCATATGCGTTCTACCGGTTATCCATAAGTCACGAAATGCGGAAGTAAAACAGATTTGCGCACGTTCAATTAAGATCCCAAAGCCAATTCCCCCCAGCATAGCAAAGCCGAGTTTGGGTGAATCAAATAGAATGATTAATGACCATGCGATCATGGCAAAAAAGATAACCATCCCCAATCGAAAGCGACGTTTTGCACGTTGTTTATCTTGCGTAATAGGTGATGCTTTACTGACTTTTTGCAGTTTTACCGGTATACGAAATAGTGGCATTAATGAAAGTTTGGCACCAAAATAAGAGCCAATAGCAGTAGCAACAGCAAAGAACCAAGCATGCAATGAAAATTGAGGAATACCGGTAAAGAATGCCGCGAGGTTACACCCCATGGCTAAACGTGCACCAAATCCGGCAATAATACCGCCCAAAACGGCCTGAAGAATACGCACTTTATGTTGAGGATGACGAAGTTTGACATTATTGGCCCAAAGTGCTGCCATAATACAACCACCAAACATCCCAATAATCATTACCCCATCAATACGAGTGAGTGGTGTCCCTTCAAGACCAATGATTTTAAAGTAACCCCATTCTTCTGGATGCGCACCAAACCATTGCATCACATGACCGCCCCAGCGAGTAAACTCACCAGTAACTGCCCAGAAAGTGCCGGTTAAACCAAAGTAGTAAGTAGATAAGATACCTGCTGCAATAACCGCCGGAAGAGGCTTCCAGAAACGGATCAGGTATTGAGATTTAAATTCTGACCAAGACATGTTTTTCCCTAGAACTTACCCCCACGAGAGACCCTCTCCACGCAGTAGGATTGGTCGAACATGTTACTCCAAAAATATTTTTATCAAAGGATCAGAATTAAGATAAATGACAGAAGTTTGCGTTATAACAAACTTCTGTAACAGAGAAATAACTTATGAGTATTTAAAAGATCAGTTAAGTGATTTGATTTAATTAACAAATACGGGGTAATGGCTCGTTATAAGGGAGATCTAAAATACGACTTGTGCCAAAAATTCCCGTTAAACGAATATAACGCTCTTCAGTTACTTCACCAATGGTACAAGCATCTTGACCTAAAGTATGTTGATGCAAAGCCTCAAGAACTTGTTTTTCTGCTTGCGGTGACACGACTAATACAATTTTACCTTCGTTAGCAAAATTGAGTGCTTCCAGCCCTAATAATTCACACACACCACGTACAGACTGTTTCATTGGCAGTTTGTTTTCATATACATTCATGCCACAGCCACAGGCTTGAGAAAACTCATGTAAAATAGCGGTCACGCCACCACGAGTTGCATCACGTAATGCACGAATACCGTCAATTTGACGTAAAGGCGCGATCATTGGTTCAAGCACGGCACAGTCACTTTGCAAATCAGCTTCCAATCCTAAATTTTCACGTAAATTTAAGATAGTGGCACCATGATCGCCTATTGTACCGCTGACGATGATCTTATCGCCGGCTTTAATGTGACTTGCTGCCCAATCAATTTTACTTGGGATCACCCCAATACCCGCAGTATTAATGAAGATCTTATCCGCAGCACCACGAGGAACCACTTTGGTATCCCCCGTTACAATCTGAATACCTGCTTGTTGTGCGGCTTTTGCCATCGCCATCACCAATGTTTCTAGCGTTTCAAAAGCAAGTCCCTCTTCTAAAATAAAACCACAAGAGAGATAGCGAGGTACAGCTCCACCTACAGAAAGATCGTTCGCGGTTCCGCAAACAGATAATTTACCAATATTTCCACCTGGGAAAATGATCGGATCAATCACATAACTGTCGGTACTAAATGCCAGACGATCGCCCTGTGCTGTGAGATCGGCTAATGCAATACGAGCCTGATCTTCTTTTTCATTCAATAATGGATTATCGAATGCTTTCAAAAATAGCCCTTCGATAAGTTGTTGCATACCTTGCCCACCATTTCCTTGAGCTAAGGTGATTTCATCAGGTTGTTTCATATATTACCTTCACGGCGATACTGATAATAAGCCGCACATGCACCTTCTGATGACACCATTAAGGCACCTAATGCCGTTTCTGGTGTACAACTTTTACCAAATAATGGGCAATCAGAAGGTTTGCATCGTCCGGTTAATACATCGCCACAGCGTGATTGTGGATTATCAGCCACTTGTTGTGGTGCTGGTGTAAAACGTCGTTCAGCGTCAAACTCAGCATAAGCGGGTGTTAGTTGAATACCAGACATAGGGATCTCCCCAAGTCCACGCCATTCACTGCTCTCTTTTAGCATAAAAACATCTTTCAATGCTTTTTGCGCAAGTTTATTGCCTTCATTAGGGACAATACGGCTATATTGATTTTCAATACTTAAAACATAATCTGCATTCTCAGCTTTTGCTTTAAGCTGTTTTACTACCATCAGTATAGCTTGTAATAAATCCAACGGTTCAAAACCTGTCACCACAAAGGGTTTTTCAAATTCATCACATAAAGGTTGATAAGGCGTGCAGCCAATCACCATACTGACATGACCGGGGGCAATAAAACCATCAATACGTACATCTTCTTGCTCTAATAAGCAACGTAAAGTCGGTACGATAGTAATGTGCTGACAAAATAGCGAAAAATTTTTCAGTCCACGTAATTTCGCTTGTTGCAGCGTCATCGCCGTACTTGGCATGGTAGTTTCAAAACCTAAGCCAAAAAATACCACTTGTTTATCAGGATTATCTTGCGCAATTTTTAATGAATCAAGCGGTGAGTAAACAATACGGATATCACTACCGCGACGACGAGCATCAAGCATTGAACCATGACGACCGGGCACCCGCATCGCATCACCGAAAGTACAGAAAATGACCTCTGGACGGGCTGCAATTTCTAAGCAAGCATCAATGCGCCCCATAGGTAACACACATACCGGGCAACCGGGACCATGAACAAACTCAATCTCTTGTGGTAATAAGCGGTCGAGACCAAATTTAAAAATGGCATGCGTATGTCCGCCACACACTTCCATAATCTGTAATGGGCGAGTGATGGGATGGGGCCATTGTGAAATAGTTTCACGTATTTGAGCTAATAATGCTTTGGCTAATTCGGGATCACGAAATTCATCAACGTATTGCATCATCAGCCTCTTCAAGGGTAACACCATATACATGTTGTAATGCATCCAGAGTATCTTGAGCTTCTTGTTCATCAAGAATACTCATGGCAAATCCAACATGAATAAGCACCCACTTATCTAATAACTCTGACGGGTCACCCTCACAAACCATAGAGATATTAACGGCACGTTTTACGCCACTGACTTCAGCATAAGCGAGTTGGTGGACATCATCGCCCACCTCAACTATCTTGGCAGGAACACCTAAGCACATAAACGGCTCTCCAACCAAGCTAACCACTCTTCCATACCTTCGCCAGTTGTCGCAGATAATGCAATGATCTCAATATTAGGATTGACGCGACGCGCTGATTCAATACACGCTTGCACATCAATATTAAGATGTGGCACTAAATCAATTTTATTGATAATCATCAGATCTGCAGCGGCAAACATATGTGGATATTTTAATGGTTTATCTTCCCCTTCCGTTACCGAAAGGATAGCCACTTTATGTTTTTCACCCAGATCAAAACTAGCAGGGCAAACCAGATTGCCAACATTTTCAATAAAGAGAATACTGTTGTCTTTTAAACCTAATTGATGGGTAGCATCATGCACCATTTGTGCATCAAGGTGACAACCTTTACCCGTATTGACTTGAATAGCAGCAACCCCGGTTTCACGAATACGATCAGCATCATTCGTCGTTTGCTGATCACCTTCAATCACCGCACAAGGTACACGTTGCGTTAGCTGTTTTAACGTTTGAGTTAGCAACGTTGTTTTACCGGAGCCGGGACTTGAAACTAAATTCAGCGCCAATACATTTTGCTGGGCAAAATGTTCACGATTATGAACGGCAATTCGATTATTTTTATCCAGTACATCCATCTCAATTTTTAACATTCGTTTTTGGCTAATTCCGGGAGCATGAGTACCGGCTTCCCCTTGCCCATAATGCATGTTGTCATTATCAATAACTGGACTAAATTGTTCTTCGTGTTCATGGCTATGTTCGTGATCATGGCTATGTTCATGTTCATGGCTATGTTCATGTTCATGGCTATGAGTATGTTCATGAGAATGTGCATGATGATCGTCATCATGCCCATGATGATGCTCATGGAACACTTGGGCTTCATTTTGCTGTGCATCATGATAAAAATGGAGATGAACATCGCCACTATTATGGTAATGGTGATGATGAATAATGATAGGCTGACCATGAGTTTCGTAATTGTGCTTATGCTTTTGCTCAGACTTATCAATATATTTATGAACAGTATTCGCTGGAGTAGCATTGTGTTCATGGTGATGATCATGCCCATGATGATGGTGATGACCGTGATGGTGATGGCCATGGTCGTGATGATCATGGTCGTGAGAGTGATGGTGGTGATCGTGTGAATGAGGCGCTACGCCTTCAATGCTGACATTACCTTCACCACAACCGCAAGTGCTACACATATTCTGACTCCTGACTATTCAATAAGAAGAATTTGACTCGGTGTCGCGTAAACGTTCTACATTATGATCTTAACTGACCACGAAACAGGGAACGCCGACTTAAATCAACTTCTGTGACGGATTGTGTCTGAACAGGAAGAGAAAGAGCCATTTTTGCACTGTTTTCTGCTAACTCAACCGCTTGCTCACCTTGTAAATGGCGATCAAGTGGCGACATTAATGAACAAGCCAGATATTGAGCACCATTAGCAAGTTCACCAACGACAAATTTAACCTGACCACAAGGAAGCGCTAAGGCGATACGCTCACCAATTTTACGTCTTGGCCACTCTTGTGATGGCCCGGGCAACACAATAAGCTCTAGCATCCAAGGCGTTAAAATTGTTCCAATCCATTGCTTTTCAAATAAAGTAAATCCCCCTGCTTTTACGGGAATATTTTCTCTATAAAAAGGCAATGCTTGCATCTCTTTTTTGGCAATCTCTCGAAAACTGCTTTCAAGTAATTCAATAGGTGGTTCATCGTATCCCGTGATATCCCAATTTAATTCACTCATGCTGTTACCTCTTTAGGGGTTACGGTGATCCCATGTTCACGCAAAATATTAACCACTTGTTCAAGTGCTATTTCCATCGATTGCTGACCAATATCTGACAATGACATACTTGGCGCTAATGAAGCAGGTTCAATACCCACTAAAATCAGTTTGCGAGGAAATTCATCGGTCATACGTAAAGCCATTAATACATCCGATAGCCCGAGTTGATGCGGTGAAATTTTCTGGGTAAATAATGCAGGTACATCATCATCATGTAATACAAAGATACTGCCCGGCTCGTGCTGGCTTCTTACTGCATCAGCAACAATCAATAAATCTCTTGCAGCAATATCTTGCAAAATTTCCATGCCTGATGTGCCACCATCAATAACATCGACGTTCTCCGGTAAAGAGAAGCGCTCTTCGAGCGCTTCTACGATACGAACACCAATGCCTTCATCGCTTAGTAATAAATTACCAATACCTAAGACAAGTGTACGCATTACAATACCTTCACCTTACTTAATTCTTTACCTGTTAAATCAACCATATGCACAGCACAAGCCATACATGGGTCGAAAGAGTGAATGGTTCTTACCACTTCCAGAGGTTTGTTAGGATCAGCCACCGGCGTTCCAACTAGTGATAACTCATAAGGACCCGGTTCATCATTAAAGTTACGAGGACCCGCATTCCATGTTGAAGGAACAACCGCCTGATAGTTTGTGATTTTACCATCTTTAAAGACTATCCAGTGAGATAGCATACCGCGCGAAGCCTCTTCAAAACCGACGCCACGATACTCTTTACCCGGCTCAAACTCAGGTTTAATAAAGGAAGCAGTATCTCCACGGCCAATATTATCAACCAGTGATTGCCATAAGAAGTTAAGCGAATCTTGTAATACACAAGCATGAACAGTACGACCAATAATGCGTCCCCAAGTTGACTCTAACTGCTCTGTCACCAAGGTTTGACCGGTTAATTTGGTGTAGATCTGATTAACTTCGTTATAGTGTTTTACTGTGCCTTCATGTTTACCCGCTAAACCACACACTAACCATGCTAAAGTACCTACTTCTACAGGTTTGCCGTAAAATGTGGGTGACTTAACCCATGAGTATTTATTATTTTCATCCCAACCGGTGTATTTAGGACGAGTTAAACCTTCCCATGGTTTTAATGGTTCATCATCTTCATACCATGCGTGTTTACCACTCTCTTCAATGCCGTCTTTCAGGTTTTGATCTTTCCAATCTTTGATTGGACGATAAGTAGAAAAATCAACGCCTTCCATATAGCCACCTGAGAGTAAAAACTCAGTATTATTGCCATTAATAGGCAATTCAGGCACAGATAAGTAGTAATTAGCCCCTTTACCGATTTTTAACCACTCTGGATAATAAGCAGCAAAAATAGCAGTATCCACTTTATAAACTTGTTCAATAAAATCACCCAAGTTATCAATAAAGTGTTTTACATACATTAAACGTTCTAAATTGAGAACATTCGGTGCATCAAGGTTAATTGGGTTAGCAACACCGCCCACCGCTAAGTTTTGAATATGCGGTGTTTTACCCCCTAACACGGCAACAATGCGGTTTGCATCGCGCTGGCATTCCAATGCTTGTAGATAGTGGGCTACCGCAATCAAGTTAACTTCAGGAGGTAATTTCATGGCTGAGTGACCCCAGTAACCATTAGCGAAAATACCTAACTGACCGCTATCAACCAAATCTTGAATTTTCTTCTGCACTTTTCTGAACTCTTCAGCAGAGTTCAATTGCCATTGAGAAACCCCTTTAAGCATCGCTGAGGCTTTTTCAGGATCTGCCTGTAATGCTGCCGTAATATCAACCCAATCCATCGCAGACAACTGATAGAAATGGACGATATGGTCATGAATAATGTGAGAAGCCAGAATTAAGTTACGGATATACTGAGCATTAACCGGAATATCCATCCCTAAGGCATCTTCTACAGCACGTACTGAGGCTATTGCGTGAACCGTTGTACAAACACCACAAATGCGTTGCACAATAATCCATGCATCACGAGGATCGCTTCCTTTTAGGATCTCCTCCATTCCACGCCACATGGTACCGGAAGACCAAGCTTTAACGACTTTTCCGTTATCGATTTCACAGTCGACGCGTAAATGCCCTTCAATACGGGTAATAGGATCAATAGTAATGCGTTGGCTCATGATTTAACCTCAGCCTTTTTTAATTGTATATTTGACTCTGTTTGTGCTGGTAGTACCGGCAGTAAACGGATAATAAGAATGTAAGCAGTAACTTCGAATGCAACGAAGCCAATAGAAATCAACAACTCACTTGCAGTTGGGAAATAGTGATAGCCGTTGCCTGGGTTATAAGCGACTAATGAATAGTTCATACGCCACATTGCCGCACCCACTAACATAAATAATGCGCAGACAAATAACATTCTTGGGCTACGACGATTATTTTTCAGGTGCATCAATACCAGAGGAATAAACAACAAGGCACTTTCTGCAAGGAATAACCAAGAGAACATATCCCCTTTAGCGATATAACTCAGCTTACCATTCCAAATCACTTCACCCCAACGTAATACCAAGAAGGTGATCAGAAGTACTTCTATGATTTTAGTTAACTTGGTAAATAGCGGTGTTTCATCGTCATTAATAGTACGGCTCGCTTTTAATAAAGAGCCTTCAAAAATAACGATAGTGAAACCGAGGATAAAAGCGGTTAATAAAGAGAACAGCGGTAGCATTTCATAAGATTGCCACAGAGGATGCACCTTCCAACCTGCCGAAATCATTAATGATCCCATGGAGGATTGGTGCATGGTTGGCAATAAGGCGCCTAGACCAATAATAAAGAACATCGCTTTATTAAGGCGTCTTAACGAAACTTTCCAACCTAAACGTTCCAGTAGTGCAGGTAAAAACTCTAATGCCATCACCATAATGTAGATGGTCATACAAGTTGCTGTTTCAAACAACACGGAGTTAACGTTAAAGTATTGAGGCATAAAGAAGTGAGGCATGTTCCAGTAACGACCAATATCGATTGCAATGGATAATCCACCTAACGAATAGCCGAACAAGCTCGCTAATAATGCAGGACGTACTAAGGGATGAAATTCACCTTTATTACAAACATAAACAGCCCATGCCAGTGCCCAACCACCACACGCAAAGCCTGTTCCGATAAGTAAGTCAAAGGCTATCCAAATCCCCCAAGGATAACCGCCATTTAGATCGGAAACATCCCCAAGACCCAATACCAAACGCTTACCAATAAGAATAAAACCAAGCACAGCAAGCGGTAAAAACACTCTAACAGCTAAAGTAAATAACTTACCGCCAAGTGGACGAGGATCATGACTCGACATCGTTATCCTCCTTATGGTGTTCCTGCTCTTGTTTTTTACTATTACGGTTAACCAAATAAGTAATGCCCGCAAGCGCTGCTATTGGTAAAACCATACCTTTATACAGCGTATGTTGAATATGTTCAGAACGCGCACCCGTTGATAATGGAGCCACTTCTGGCATACCTAGGTTTTCAAAAGGCACCGCGGAAAGTACCATCACCTGCGTACCACCACCTTCAAACTCACCATAGATATGATCTTGATATTCTGGGATCTTATGTAGATAAGTATCGCCACCATTAATGGTTTGGCGTGGATAGTGATATTCTTCACCCGCTTTTTTCGCTAACCGGCGTTTTGCTTCTTCAAGCAACTCTTCACGAGTACCAAAAATCACAGCACCTGTTGGACAAACCTCAACACAGCCGGGTAATAAGCCTTTATCTAAGCGCTCTACCCCTTTTTGGTTACATAGTTCACATTTATAAAGCTTACCGAAGGGATCATCATAATCGTATTTAGGAATGTTATAAGGACAACCCACCATACAGTAACGACAACCTGTACAGATATCTGCATGATAATGCACAATACCGGTTTTCGGATCTTTGGTTAACGCTGAAACAGGACACACAGAAACACAGTTAGCATCAACGCAATGCATACATTGTTTCTTAATAAAGGCATAACCGTTTTCCAGTTGATCTTTATTTTCACCTGTTCCATCACGCCAAATTTGAATAATGTTATTTGTGTAAGGACTTAGTTTGTCATTGTTTGACCAGATCGGATCACCATTAGCATAAGTATCACCACGCTCCATGGGTTCCGGATGATTAATTTCCTGACATTTTGTCACACATGCTTGACAGCCTACACAGAGTGTAGAGTCATAGAGCATACCGAGAGCCCCAGGAATTGGAGGACGGTTCTGCGCCGCAGCATGACTCGCAGTGGGTGCCATTCCCGCAAGGAGAACCCCACCTGATGCCAGCTTAAAGAAATGACGCCTATTCACCGTTTATCCTCCTGTGAGGCTCCTGTGGTATTTTTGTCACGGCCTAATTGACGCACAGCCATCACACTTACCCCAGCAACAGCACCAACAACTGCACCTAATAAACCTGCTGCACCATAAGAAACACCACCACCTTCTTTGGCGTTAACATCGGGTACTTGTGCTTTTGGTGTTGGCTGATAAACATTCGCAAGTTGGAAAATACCTTTCGTAAATCCGACACCCTCTTCATTACAGCCATAGCAAGGGTGACCAATACCAACAGGCCAAATTCCTCCACCAATATCGCAAAACTCTAATGTTGGGCAGTTACCGTAAGTTTCAGGTCCTTTACAACCTAAATGGTATAAGCACCAGCCTTGGCGGTGTCCTTCATCACCAAATTCTTTAGCAAAACGACCCGCATCAAAATGAGGACGGCGTTCACAGTTTTCATGTATTAGACGCTCATATGCAAATAGCGGTCTATTTTTGCTATCTAACTTAGGTAATGAATTAAAGGTAATAATATGTGCAACTGTAGCTAAGAAGTTATGTGGGTTTGGTGGACACCCTGGAATATTGATAACTGTTTTACCCGGTAAAATAGCTTCCAGTGATTTAGCGCCTGTAGGGTTACCTCCAGAAGCTGGCACACCACCCCATGCAGAACAAGAACCTATAGCAATAATTGCCGCCGCACCTTCAGCAGCTTCTTTGATATGCTCAAGAATAGGTTTGCCTGCTACCATACAGTAAATACCGCCATCTTTGTCAGGGATAGAACCGTCGACAACAAGGACGTATTTACCTTTGTATTTCTCCATCGCATTATGTTTGTTTTCTTCTGCTTGATAACCAAAAGCGGAAGAGAGCACTTCGTGATATTCAAGTGCGATAACATCCAGAACAAGGTTTTCAAGTGTTGGGTGAGTCGCACGTAATAAAGATTCCGTACAACCTGTACACTCTTGAGCACCAATCCAAATAACAGGTGGACGTTCAGGTGATGTCATTGCTTGTGACATTTGCGCGGCTGCTTTGCCGCTTAATCCCATGGTAGCTGATAACGCTGCGCACAATTTCATAAAATCGCGTCGGTTAATACCATGTTGGGAAAAAACATTATTCCCCAAGGCCATATATCTCTCCTGATATGATGATTTTTAATTGGAATAATTTTAAAACACCGCCTTTTTAACACTCCGACACAATAATGACTTGATCATTATCAAGCGATAATTCATTAAAAAATAAATTATTCTTTTATGCGAGAAAAAACGTTTCAGCTATTTAATGTTTAAGATGGATTTTTAATATATATGGTCAATTTAAAATTAATTATTCTTTATATAGTAATGATAAAATAAGTAGTAATAATTCTTATTATCAAAAAATAAGCTAATTAAAAATAATACAAATCATTTAAAATCAAATAGATATAGAAAACACAAAAAACAATCAATTTATAAGACAATATATTTAAAATAATACAAAAATAATAATTTATTATTTCTAATTTTCAACCCACATTATTAGAAATAACTTAATATATTTTTTTAATTATAAATATGATGGTTATTTTCATATTATCAACCTTTGTATTACATTATATAAATTGTTAAAAACTGGATTTTATAAATAATAAATAATTACATTAATATCTCTAATTTCATTACTAGATTGATTAATCAACAAAGTTATCTTCATTATGATCTTTATTGATGACTTTATCGTAATCAATACTTAAACCGTCTATATTTTAACCAGCAATCAACCTGTTTTTCTCATAATTTTTCATATAGTTATAAGTATATTCGTTTTTGGAATAACAATTTAGTGTCGTAAAAACGACTTGTTAGATAAGTAATCCATTATAACAACCGGTGGTTATCTCCCAGAAATACTCCACAATAACTAATTAATATTATTTTGAAATTATTACTAATAGTTATTTTATAACATTGCGATTTTGCTAGTTGGATAACGCTAACTCAATTTTGATGTTAAATATTGGTAGCAAATTGATGCTTGATACTGACAAAGACAAAGTAATAATGTGTTTTTGACACAATAGCAGAAAAATGTGTCACAAAATCTAAAAACGCCTCGCGAAGAGTGTTAACAATTTGTTGGTGTAGCAGGACTTACATAGATAGATAGATAGATAGATAGAAAACAACCGATGGTATAAGCGGGCTCTCGACAAGATGAAACACACATTTGCTGCGTAATAAAACAAAAAGCCATAGTACCGCGAAGTACTATGGCTTTTAAATTTATTAAAATAATAAAAATGCTATGTGTAGTTCTCTGCCTTTCTCTTTATATTTTACTCACAACCGACAAAAATATCCGTTGCAGTATAGATAAGTAAATAAAATCAACTTATCAGTAATTGAATGACTGAAAACAACGATCTACCTGGTGTAATAAAAAAAGTAAGTAACCAAAACGGAAACTTAGATAATAAATAAATTAGGCGTTGTTACAGGTTACAACATGTTTCAATTTGTAACTTGGGATGCATTATATCCAATAGAATTTTTTGCGCAAGTTTTTTTACACTTAAACCAAATAGCAATAAAAACATTATTAATCATGTGGTTATAGTCATATTTACCATAAGAACAAAAATATTTATCAAATAAAAAGTGAAAAAATATGAATAGTTAACGAATATTGATACTATTGGAACTTTAATAATAGTATCTACTTATTATTAATTGATTCAGCACATAATCACTTAAGTAATTTAATTAATACTGCTATACAAAATTTAATCTAAAGACGATTAATAACATTTAACACTAAAGCTAAATTTTATTTTAGCGCAACTATTAATATACTAGAAAAATAAATAGTACAAAAAGATAACCATATTTATATCTTTGGTGAATAAAAAAAGCACTCTATTAATCATTACAATATGACTGATAGAGTGCTGATATTTTTAAGTATAATATGAGTAAAAAATTAGTTACCCGATGATACGGTTTCCATCCCCACTAGCCCTACTTTGAGGTATCCCGCTTTCCTTAATGAGTCCATTGCCCCCATTAAAGTTTCATAATCGACCGTTTTATCGGCTTGGAAAAAGATAGTCGTTTCTTTATTCGACTGCGTCATAGAATCCAAGACACTGGCCATCGTCTCATGAGTTACCATCTCTTCACCGATAAAAATCTGTTTATCTGATTTAATCGTCAAATAAACAGGTTTTTCTGGCCGAGGTTGAGGTTTGGCACTCGAAGCAGGTAAATTGACTTTAATATCAACCGTCGCTAAGGGGGCTGCTACCATGAAGATAATCAGCAGTACTAACATCACATCAATAAAAGGTGTGACGTTAATATCATGCAATTCATTATCTTCACCTGAATCATTACCAAGATTCATTGCCATAATTCATTACCTTGATTTGCTGTTTTCAATATCTAAGTCACGACTGACTAAGGTCACTACACCTGTTGCAATATCGCCAATTTCACCACGATAACCGGAAATCATACGTGCAAAAATATTGTAAATAATGACCGCAGGGATAGCTGCAATCAAGCCGATGGCGGTTGCTAATAATGCTTCTGCGATACCGGGGGCAACCACCGCTAAGTTGGTAGTTTGAGAATGCGCAATACCAATAAAGCTATTCATGATCCCCCAAACCGTACCAAACAAACCGATAAAAGGAGAAATTGCCCCAATGGTCGCTAAATAACCATTACCACGACCTAATTCACGAATAATAGCGGCGACACGACGCTCCATGCGCATCTCAACACGCTCTTTAATACCGGATGCAACGTGACTATCTTGAGAGTAAGTACGCTCTAATTCAGCATCATTAAAAAAGTCGGCTGTCGCACTTTTATTGCCAAATTTTTGGCTAATCGCTAATGCCTCTTTGAGGGATTTCGCTTCTACTAATTGCGCACTTTCATTTCTTAAACGACGACGTAATGCTAATAAGTAGCTACCTTTAGCAAAGAACAGCGCCCAAGTGACAATAGAGGCGAGTAGCAAACCGATCATGACACTTTTTACCACGAGATCTGCATTGCGATACATTCCCATAACAGAGAGATCTTCAGCAAATCCCCCTCCAGTGACGATTTCAGGTGTCGCACCTTGCGTGGCATTTTCTGGCTCTAGAGCTGTCTGTGCAGCATCTCCTGTACTCGTCGATGTATTCTCTTCTGCCACTGGTGTTTCAGAAGTTGCCGTTTTGGCTGCTTCCCCCGTTGGCGTTGCCGTATTTTCTGCTGTTGGTGCAATCGTTGTCGTCGCCGTTCCCTGTGTAGAAGCGGTTGAAGAAGTGGCCGTAGTCGCAGGTTGTTCAGTTTGCTTAGCCGGTGTCGTATCCGCAAAAGCAGAGCCTGTCAGACCGATTGCCAATATAATAGAAGCTGTCAAATTACGCATCAGTTGGCCTTTTACTCTCTTTCTTATCTAATTATCTATTCAGTAATGAAGTTTCTATTTCACTACTTACCCAAAATCGTTTATTTACAATCATCCTGTTGCCATCAGGAAAAAGAGAAACGCTCAGATGATATCAAACATGAAGCATTTTGATAGTAATTATCATTACTATTTAGCCATTTTTTTTTCATTTGTCGATTTTTAAGACAATTTTTCGTTATTTCATATAACGTGAAATTTTATCAACTGTCGCGATCCTCTTTTGTACTTCAGTAAAAAATGCATTAACTTGGGGTAAACACATCATTACATAACAAGTAGGTATAAAGGATGACGCAAAAAAAACCAGAAACCTCACTGCTATTAAGTGGTCGATCAAAAAAATATTCACAAGGCGCAGTAAACCCTATTATACAACGAACTTCATCCGTTATTTTTGATACGGTTGCCCAAAAACGTGAAGCCACCCAAAAACGAGCTGAAGGCGCTCTATTTTATGGACGAAGAGGTACTACCACGCATTTTGCACTACAAGAGGCACTAACCGAACTAGAACAAGGGACCGGTTGCGCATTATTTCCATCGGGTGCGGCTGCTATTACTCAATCTATTCTTGCGTTTATTGAACAAGGTTGTCATATCCTTGTGACTGGTTCCGCTTACGATCCCACGCAAAATTTTTGTGATCAGATATTAAGTAAATTTTCTGTCACCACAACCTATTTTGATCCCTTAATCGGCACTGAAATTAGTCAATTATTACGCCCTGAAACAAAAATTGTTTTTCTAGAATCACCCGGCTCTATTACGATGGAAGTGCAAGATTTACAAGGTATTATCACTGCGGTAAGACACTATAACCCAAATATTATTATAATGATTGATAATACGTGGGCAGCAGGTTTATTACTTAAACCTCTTACTTTAGGTGCTGATATTTCTATCCAATCAGCGACCAAATATATTATTGGTCACTCAGATGGTATGTTAGGTTTTGCTGTTGCTAATCAACGTTGTTGGCCACAATTACGTGAAAACACGTATTTATTAGGCCAGTGCGCAGATCCGGATACAGCTTATATGGCAGCTCGTGGTTTAAGAACCTTAGCAGTTAGAATGAAACAACATGAGCAAAGTGGATTAGAAATTGCGCGTTGGTTAAAACAGCACCCGCTAGTGGATAATGTCTACCATCCAGCACTCTCCTCTTGTCCGGGGCACACCTATTTTCAACGTGATTTTACTGGAAGTAATGGATTGTTCTCTTTTAGTCTAAAAAAGATCCTCACCACTGAGGAATTTTCACGTTTTCTGGATAACTTATCCCTGTTTAAAATGGCCTTTTCATGGGGTGGATTTGAATCTCTTATTTTAGGCTATCATCCCAATGATATTAAAGCGATGCGACAATATGACACTCAGCCCACTCTCGCAGGAACCTTATTTAGAGTACATATCGGCTTAGAAAATATTGATGATTTAATTGAAGATCTAGAGCAAGCATTTTTACGTATTTCTAACTAATTCATCTCTTTTTTTATTAAAAAAAAGCTATCCCTGTGGTTTCACAGGGATTAAATCAAACGATCATCTTCTTTTTACGTTAGAATAGCTCTCATATAGTTTTTTTGTGATGCGAGTTCGCCGAATGGGTACATTAAAAGAGATAATTCACGCGCTACTGCAACATGATTATATGGTGCTAGCTGATCCAAATATTTTGTGGATTATTTATATTGTTCTTTTTGTTATTATTATGCTGGAAAATGGGGTTCTACCTGCCGCATTTCTACCCGGCGATACATTATTAATTCTCTGTGGTGCATTAATTGCCAAAGATGTTTTACATTTCTTGCCAACCATTATTGTGTTAGGTACTGCCGCGAGTATTGGTAGCTGGCTTGGCTTTCTGCAAGGCCGCTGGCTAAGTGATACTAAAGTGGTCAAACGTTGGATGGCTCAATTACCCGAACAATATCACCATAAAGCCAATGATCTTTTCCATCGTCGAGGCCTGTACGCACTATTAATTGGCCGTTTTATCGGTTTTGTACGTACATTACTACCAACTTTGGCAGGTTTATCTGAATTACAACAACGTCGCTTCCAACTATTTAACTGGATTAGTGGCTTCTTATGGGTCGGTCTTATTGTCTCATTAGGTTATATACTGAACCTGATCCCTTTTATTCAAAAACATGAAACATTGGTGATGAATATTCTTATGACATTACCAGTATTACTATTAACTGCCGGTTTAATTGGCTCTATTGTGATGTATATTCGTCATCGTAAAAGTAGCAATAACAGCGCCAAATAAGCCATTTCGAGTAACACCAAAAACGCCATTATTTAAAGTGAAAATAATGGCGTTTTTTATGTATTATTCGATGCTGTGACACACGTTCAGTTGTTCATTTTTTTATCTCCTATCCTATTAAGATATTTATAAAACAGATTTATTATTGTAATGCTAATATTTCAACTAATTGATTTATTATATTTTAATGGCTTTCGAAGCAAGAAATGTTGGAATATAACTATCAATTAAAAAACGAGCCTGAGGAGCAAAATCTTCAACAAAATCTTGTAATAAAAAACCTGCTCTTAATTGCCCACCAATCAAATCTGTCAACGAATGACCAAATACAAGTCCGTCTCCCTTTGCAATTTTTTCTTGCAAAATATCTGAAGGTAATGAATTTTGATCACTATAAGGCAAACGATAAGTCGGTCTCATTAATCCTTGTGCACGCAATGCCTGATTTCTGTCATCAACAAAAACTACAGGGTTATAAAAACTCGCCATAAGAACCCCGTTTTTTCTCAATACACGATAACATTCTTGCCAAACAGGATTAACATCAGGTACATAAAGATTTGAAATTGGATGAAAAACAATATCAAAACTTTCATCAGAAAATACCGATAAATCAGCCATATCCCCTTGTTGAGTAGTTAAAGCTAACTGATGTTTTTGTGCCAATTGACTATCTTTACTCAGTTGCCCTTCAGATAAATCAAAAACGGTCACAATGCCACCAGCAGCAGCTAAAATAGGTGCTTGTTGCCCACCAGCTGAAGCTAAGCAGAGTATGTTTTTACCTTTAATATCTACTAACCACTCCTTTTTAACGGGATTCGGCGTTAAATGTACTTTCCAGTTTCCTTTTTTTGCCTCGATAATTTCTTTATCGTCCACGGGTTTAGACCATTGATTTTGCATTGCGGCTTGTTTATCCCAATGAGCTTGGTTTAATGTTAAATAATGACTTTTCATACTACTCCTTATAAATTAACTACAATTAATAACTATAGTTATGAAAAAAAGGGTTTAACACTCGCATTCATAACCCCGCTGTTATAGTCATGTCATATTATCCCGTCTATATACAGTGAAATAATTTTTCCTAATGATTTGTCATGCTACAGCATATCAAGAACATAAAATTAAGGTGGAAACAACCATGCAAAATTTCACTTATTACTCCCCCACTCGAATTCATTTTGGTCAAGGACAAATTGCAAAATTACGTTCTGAAATTGGGAAAAATGAAAGAGTTTTATTAACTTATGGCGGCGGAAGTATTAAGCGCAATGGGATACTTGATCAAGTGCATGCGGCCTTACCAGGGTATCAAATTCATGAGTTTGGCGGTATTGAACCCAATCCTTCGTATGAAACGCTAATGAAAGCTGTTGCTTACGCTCGTTATCACGGTATTACTCATTTACTGGCTGTAGGAGGAGGCTCTGTTGTTGATGGAACCAAATTTATTGCGGCCGCAATACCTTATCAAGGAGAGCCTTGGGAGATTGTCACTAGCCGAGGTCAGGCAATTGAAAAAGCACTGCCATTAAGCTGTGTACTAACCCTTCCAGCAACTGGCTCTGAAACCAATTGTTTTTCCGTGATCAGTAAAAAACAAACGATGGATAAACAAAGTTTTGCTAGTCCACATGTTTATCCTCATTGCGCTATTTTAGATCCAACTGCAACCTTTTCTTTACCACCAAGACAAACCGCTAATGGCGTTGTTGATGCATTTATTCATATTTTAGAGCAATATCTCACTTATCCGGTAAATGCGCTTGTACAAGATGAGTATGCAGAAGGCCTATTAAGGATCTTAATCGAAGAAGGACCGAAAGCCCTCACCTCACCACAAGACTACGATATCCGTGCTAATATAATGTGGACAGCATCCCAAGCACTTAATGGTATTCTTGGTGTTGGAGTACCGCAAGATTGGGCACCCCATGCATTAGGCCATGAAATTACTGCATTACACGGGCTTGATCACGCACAAACCCTCGCGATTGTCTTACCCGCGCTATTAAACGAAAAACGTCAGGAGAAATACGCTAAGTTGATCCAATATGCACAAAAAGTGTGGGGGATCCATCAAGGCTCTGATGCATTTAAAATCGATAGCGCCATCAATGAGACTCGTAAATTCTTTGAACGCATGGGACTTAAAACACGGCTGTCTGACTTTAATATCAGTGAAGCGGATATTCCTGCCTTAGTGCAAAAACTGCAACAACATGGACAAACCGCACTCGGTGAACATCAGGATATCACCTTGGAAGTCAGCCAGCGTATCTATATGGCAGCACTCTAAGTACTTAAAGGCAACTGGAGGTATATAATGAGTAATCCTAAATTGATCCAACTATCTGATGGCAACACTATTCCACAACTTGGACTTGGGGTTTGGCAAGCAGATAATGATCAAGTTATTAAAGCGGTACATCATGCTTTCGACACAGGTTATCGTCTGATTGATACCGCCGCTATTTATCATAACGAAGAAGGTGTTGGTAAGGCATTAAAGCAAAGCACTATTCCTCGAGACGAATTATTTATTACCACCAAATTATGGAACAACGATCAATCCCATGCTCGTGGTGCATTACTTGAAAGCCTTGAGCGATTACAACTTGATTATGTTGATCTCTATTTAATGCATTGGCCAGTGCCATCTCGCGAGCTATACCTTGACGCTTGGAAGCAGATGATTGTGTTACAAAAAGAGGGACTGGTTAAAAGTATTGGGGTATGTAATTTTAAAGAAGAGCACCTTGAGCGCATTATTACAGAAACGGGCGTTTCCCCTGTCATTAATCAGATTGAAATTCACCCATTGATGCAACAAGCTTCATTAAGAGCTTGGAATACCACCCATAATATTGTGACAGAATCATGGAGTCCTTTAGCACAAGGTGGTGAAGGCGTGTTTGACCAACCTATTATTCAGAAACTGGCAGAAAAATACCAAAAAACACCGGCACAAATTGTGTTACGTTGGCATTTAGATAGTGGCTTGGTTGTTATTCCTAAATCAGTTACCCCTTCTCGTATTGAAGAAAACTTCCATATTTTTGATTTCAAATTAGAAAAAGAAGAAGTTGCTGAAATAAAACAACTAGATAAAGGAAAGCGGTTGGGGCCTGATCCTGATACTTTTGTTGATATCTAGTATTTCACGCTCTATAAGTAAGCCAATAGTACTCTTGCTATTGGCTTTTTATTAACTATATCAATGAATATATTTTATATCATTACACTTTAAAATAAGACAAAGTGAATTTATTGTTTTTTAATACATGATTAGCGCATGTCTAACTAAGTCAAATTAAATCTTTATTTACATTTAAAATTTTCATCTGCTATTTTTTATATATTATTAAGTTAATTACTTAAAGTTCAGTTTCTGATATCTAAAAAAACTATAAATACGAAAATCTCATCATTATTTGTTGCGATGAGTTTAAAAATGACGACGTTAAATAATGTACCTTCCCCACGCCCCAGTTCTATTACGAGAAAAGTCGCTTGGCTTAATATTTTTATACAATTAGCATTTCCTATTGTGGCAACCATGCCTACGCAGACTTTTGCCAATGAGAATAATTTTAAAAAACATAATATTAGCGATATAAATCAAAAAAATGCTTATCAAGTCAAAGCGGGTGACACCCCAGAATCTATTGCAAAAAAATTTAATATAAAATTATTTAAATTGATTGAAGCTAATCCACAACATGTATCGTTAACGGGTGAGCTAAAAATAAATGATGGAACTATTCTTAATATTCCTAATGAATATTTATTAAAAAAAAAGTGGCTCAATAATCAAGATGAAGCAATCCCCTCTACAGAGGGCGAAGAGCTCGCTAAAGTTATTGTTGATAATTCATTTTTACTCAATAAAGATATCGATGTAACACAATATGCAATTAGCCAAATCTCCAGTAAATCCAATCAGAAAATAGAACAATGGCTTAATCAATTTGGGCATGCGCGAGTTTCACTTTCAGCAGATAAAAATCTCACCTTAAAAAATAGCTCAGCGGAATTGTTAATTCCATTATATGAACAAAAAGAGAAGCTGATCTTTGCTCAAACTAACTATCATCGCAAAGATCTTCGTAGCCAATTTAATTATGGTATTGGTTATCGCTATTTTACTGAAAAATTTATGGTCGGCATTAATGGCTTTTATGATCATGATTTAACGCATCATCATAATCGTTTGGGAATTGGCGCCGAAATTTGGCGAGACTATTTCAAATTAAGTTCTAACCATTATCACCGTCTATCAAGTTGGCGCTCCTCTAATAATATCTTAGATTATAGTGAACGCCCTGCGAATGGTTGGGACATTCGAACAGAAGGCTATTTTCCAGCTTATCCACAATTAGGCACTAAATTAATCTTTGAACAATACTACGGTAAAGAAGTTGGTCTATTTGGCAAAGATAAACGGGACAAAAATCCACATACCTACACATTAGGGATTAATTATACTCCGATACCATTAGTCACATTAAATGCCGAGCGTCGTATTGGCTTACATGATCGTGCTGATAATAACTTGAATATCAGCTTGTCCTACCGCATAGGAGAATCACTCGCTTCACAACTTAATCCTGATAATGTCAAAGCAATACGTACATTAGCAGGAAGTCGCTATGATTTTGTTAATCGTAATAACGATATGATTTTAGAATATAAAAAGGAAACTTTAGTTTTCCTTTCTATGGTTGATTCAATAAGTGGTTATGCTAAAGAGGAGCGCGATTTACAAGTTCAAGTAAAAACAAAATATCCGTTAGCCAATATTGAATGGTCCGCAAGTAAGTTAAATGCCCAAGGCGGGCAAATAAAATATCATGGTGGAACTCACTACACCGTGATTTTGCCTCAATATCAAATTGGTGCAATTGAGAAAAATAGCTATATCATTAGTGCTGTTGCCATTGATACCCATGGCAATCGTTCAGCGCCTGTTCAAACAACGGTTATTGTAGATAAATCGTTAATCAATACGCGTAATAGCCTATTTTCACCTAAACAGAGCCAACTATTCGCTAACGGTGAAGCAACCCAAAAGTTAATATTATCCATCGTTGATAATGATAATTTACCCGTTGATATTGATAGTAAAGAAATTACGTTACAGCAACAGTCTGATACAGAAAAAGGCAATAGCCGTATTTCTACTTTCTCTCGTTTAGCTGCTGGGAAATATCAATTAACGGTTACAGCAGGAAGCATACCGGAAAAATTAACCCTAACCCCCGTATTGCGTGATAATACCTTCAACTCAGCAACCGTGATACTTATTGCCGATAATCAAACTGCCCATATTGCAAAAGGCAACCTAACGGTTACAAAAGATAACGCGCCAGCCGACGGTAAAAGTCAAAATAAAATCAAAGTACGAGTCACTGATAGCAACCACAATCCATTGGCTCATTATCCAGTCAACTTTACTGCCAGTAATGGTGCTAATGTCATTAGCTCAAGAAAAACGGATGAACAAGGTGAGATTATTGCTTCAGTGACTAATACTCAAGTAGGGAGTTCGCAGATTGGTGTACAAGTAAAAGGGATAACCTATTCGACTGAAGTCCATTTTAGTGTGGATAATGATAGCGCCTATATTCCACAACAAAACTTCACGATCACACCACCACTTTCTCTAGCCGATGGTAAAACAGAAAAAACCATTTCATTACAAGTTGTTGATAAGCAAAATAATCCGATACCCGCTACTCATGTGACATTATCGGCAGATAACCAAGCACAATTAAAACAAACCATATTAACCACAGACGAGCAAGGTAAGGCGACCACCACCATGATAAGTAAAGTCGCCGGTACGGTCACCGTGAGGGCCAAAATAAACGACAAGATGACTCACGCGACAACCCAATTTATCGCCAACCAAGCTAAGGGGGTTATTGTCTCCATAACCCCATCCTCTACAACTCATGTCGCAGATGGTCAAACCCCGGTCATCCTTACTGCATTAGTACAAGATCAGTTTGGTAAGCCGCTCCCTCATGCACAAATTAGCTGGGAAACTGAGCACGATAAAAGTATTGTTAACATTGAACATACCACAATGACTAATGAGCAAGGGATCACCACCAACAAGTTAACCAGTACACAAGCACTCAGTGTGCGGATAACTGCGCGTATAAATAACAATGCCTTTACTGCTGAGCCAATTACTTTTATTGCTAATGGGCAACAAGCTTTGATTAGTGAATTATTGGTTAATAAAAATCAGATTGTTGCAGATAAGCAAGATCCCGCAGAACTTACTGCAATAGTAACAGATAAACTGGGTAATCAACTGCCTGATACTATTGTTAATTGGCAAGGGAGTGCTGGTACTCAATTTGCTCAGCAACAAACTAAGACCGATGCTCAAGGTATCGCCAAAAATACGCTAACAACATCACAATCAGGTATCACAACCATCACCGCGCGATTAAATAATGGTCAACATGCACAAACTAACTTAGTTGCCGTTGCAGATCTCAAAAGTGCCACTCTCACATTAACGACATTAAATAATAAGCAATCTGCCATAGCAGATAACCAAGATAGCATTACCGTAGTGGCAAACTTAACTGATGCTTATCATAACCCATTGAAAAATATCCCTGTTTATTGGCAATCAAGTATTAATCATATTGATGAAACTACTACTCAAACAGATGAAAAAGGCAGAACGCAAGTTGTCATTTCAGGAATCAAAGCACAGCCAACAACAATTACCGCCTATTTATCAAATAAAGAGAAAAAAAGCATTCAAGTAACCTTTGTTGCGGGGGCGCCAGTGCAACAAAATAGTTATTTGACGATTGAACCACAATCTATCATTGCCGATGGCAATGCCTTTGCTGTGGGTAAAATAGACCTGCGTGATAAATTTGATAATCCGGTAATAGGTCGTAGTAACGATATTGCGCTAATTGGGGATAACAGCACCATTCAATTCAGTAAAATCACAGAAACGGCTAACGGCAATTATCAAGCACATATTAGAGGTACAAAAGCGGGACTCAGTCAAATTACCGCCACTATTGATAGTATTACGGCAACGCAATCTTTAGGATTTTTAACAGATAATAAAACAGTCAAGATCCACTCCGTTAAGGTTATGGCACCTTATACCGTAACAGCGAATGGTAAAGACAAAGTCATTATTCAAGCACAAATCACCGATAAACATAACAATCCAGTATCAAAAGGCGTTACTGTCGGTTGGATAAGTGATCTCGGTGAGCTTGCAGCACCATTAAGCATGACCAATAAGCAAGGAATAGCTGAAATTACCCTCTCAAGTACTCAGGCAGGAAAAGCGAAAGTAACGGCAGTGCTCAATAACCAACAATCTGTCAATGCTGATCACATTGTCACTTTTACGGAAGGTGATATTTCGGCCTCTCTTTCTACTGTTGCCATATTCCCTGACACTATTGTAGCAGGGGCAAATAAAGCGACCGTAACAATAACCTTAAAGGATAAAGAAGGTAATTTATTGCCCAACTTAGCCAATAAAATCACCTTAACCCCGCAGGCTAATTTACAAACAACGATTACGCCCTTTAAAGAGAAACAAAAAGGCATTTATCAAGCCCAAGTGAGCGCATTAAAAACCGGAAAAACCTCGTTATCGGCTCACGTTGATCCATTAGCAATAAAACAATCCGTTTCTTTAACGGTGCTCCCTAATAACACAACAGCAAAGGTGAAAAACTTTACTATTAGCAATATGCAACCACATGCTGGGGAGTCCATTACTTATAAAGCCTATTTAGTTGATAACCATGATAATCCTGTCGGTACGGGTGTACCTGTCGCTTGGTCAACGAATGAAGGTAGTCAACTCGAAACACCATTAACTTTTACAGATGATAATGGTGTAGCAATAGTTGGATTATCTCGACGCTCTGTCGGTGTTGCCAAAGTCAGCACAATATTAGCAACAGGTACTTATATAGCAGATGATGTCCACTTTTTAATGGGTCGCATTGATGAAACGATGTCAGAACTGTCGTTGAACCCGAGTCAAATCATTGCTAATGGCAAAGATAAGGCATTATTGACATTTGTGATTAAAGATAAAAATGGAAATATCATCCCCAACCAACAAGTAAGCGGATTTTCTAAAAATCCAACCATCAAATTTAGTCAAGCACAACAAATATCACCAGGACGCTATGAGATTGAAATAACAGGAACTCAATCGGGCACAGCACAGATTGGTGTTATGGTAAATGGCACCCATTTCAAAAAACAAAAAATATTACAACTTAATGCCGATGTGACGACATGGAAAATACGCGCTGTTGAGGTTGATAGAACAACTATAACCGCAGGAGATAAAGGTGTTAACTACCAAGCAACTGTCGTTGATGCCAATAATAATGTATTACCTAATGTTATTGTGTCATGGAAATTACTCGGATCAGCAGATGATTATCATTACAGCACTTATACTAATGATAAGGGGATAGCAACGAATCGAGTGACTAGTCATGTCGCGGGACGCTTGAAGATGAGCGCTTATCTTGATTCTAATAATTATAAATCAACACAAGATATTACTGTAATACCGGCTGAAATAGATATTCATAAATCAACCTTTAATAGTCATCGTCGTTCTATAAATGCTGATAATAAAGATAGTACGTTATTAAGCGTAAAATTAATGGATAAATACGGTAATACTATTGATGGTAAGAATGTTGAGATTAAAACTATCAGTGGTAAGCCTAATTTTAGTGACAATCCATTAAAGTCAGTGGGCAATGGTGAATATCAAACAAATGTTACAGCAAATACGATGTCCGATATTATCTTAACCGCTCAAGCTGAAACAATAACTATCGCAGAGCCATTGACGATTAAAGTGGCTATCCCTAAATCTGAAATTACCTTTGAGAAACCTATCCAACAGGAAATCTACAAATCAACTGTGATTGATGCGTTAAGTTATAAAGGTGTACCACAAAATATGCAGGTAATATGGTCAAGCTCTGATCCTACTGTTGCTTCCATTGATACAACAAGTGGGCAAATCTCCATGAAAAAGGCTGGTACTACAATTATTACCTTACAAACCTTAGGTAATGAGCAATATCCATCAGCTAAAAATAGCTATCCTTTAGTGATAGAAAAAGCGCCACCAAAACTGAAAGTAACCTCTCCTCACACCATACAATCGATCTGGAATGATGGCATTACCCATCAAATAACAGCGGAATTTGATAATCCAGAGGCTAAAAATATCCCCATTCATTTCTCTAGTAGCGATACCTTGGTAGCCACCATTGATAGTAAAGGTAACTTAACCGCCATTAAACCAGGAAAAACAAAAATAGTAATACAAAGTGATGCTACAGATAAATTCCTAGCTGATAGACAAACTGTAGACTATCAGCAAGAAAAAGCTGCACTAAGTTATTATTTTAAAAAGAATTATATTGTATTAACACCTGATTCTGCTGCAGATAAATTATTGATGGCTCAAAGCCCTACGCCAGATGTCCCCGTTGAAGCGAATGCAACTTGGTATAGTAGTCAACCTAACATAGTTGAAATCACCCCAGATGGGATTATCAAAAACCTTAATATTGGGCAAACAACATTAACACTTGAGGTGAAAAATAATAATTATTTTCAAGATCATAAGCAAAGCTATAACGTCATTATACAAGCATCGCCTCGCATCAAAATTAACTCATTTGAGTTTCTATCTGCGGGAGAGAGCAAATCAAATACACATTTGGATGATTTAACTTGGCAACCTTTATACACTTCAGACGATCAGTTTATTGTTAAATGGTCTTCATCAGACACACCTAAAGCGATTAACTTCGAGTTATTTGATGAAAACGGCACTTCTATCGCCTTAGAAGAAAGACAAAACTATGCACCTAAATATAATATACATGACCCAGTAAAAATTCAGGTACCGAAACAATATCTAACCAGTCCAAAACAATTAACACTAGAAGTCACAACCTTTGATAGTAATAATCAGCCTTACGTCGATCCTAAAAAATATAAAATTAATATTGATTATTTCCCTGTCAATAACGCATATAAAATAATCTCTCTTGATTATAATTCTAAATTTATCTATACAAACTCAGGAAAGAGTGCTTCATCTTGTCAAAATGGTTGGTCAACTGCTACGACACATCTTATTTTAACGCCAAGATTAACATTTAAAGGTGAGCCGAAAAAGTTACTTTATCCCATTTCTATCACTACGGAATTATATGATGTAACATTAAATCCATCGGATAAACTCATCGGACATATTAATGAGAAATTAACTTATCCAGATAAGATTATATTTAGCGAGCATTCAGAAAGAATATATGAAATATCGCCGACATCAGCACACTACGCATTAGACGAAGAATGTAGAATCAATGATTCTGGTCATGGTATGTTAAAAGCAAATATAACCATAGGTAACAGATCCGGTTATCTTAAAAAAGAATTTCATTGGAATGGCCAAATAGGGGGATATTTTTAAAGACCGGGTGCTTGTACCACATATCTCACAACTTGAACAAAAATTGGGGGGAGGAAACCTCCCCCATCAAGCTATTGATGACACATCAAAATAGCTTGAACGACCATGTTTCCGTTACTAATGTTAAGAGAACATAATCGTTCACCGACAATTAAAGCAAACATAAGTACCGTCACACAGACAACAGTAATGCCAAATAAGGTTATTTTCGTCAATTTGATTGACTCCTTTTAATAAAGGAGGCAGAATCAAGTTGTTGAGCTTTGAGACTGCCTCGGATTTTATGAAAATAAAATTCGGGGCTTTTGTCTTTTTGGCTCTAGCGCAATGCTTGAACCAAAACGATCCAAGCACCCACTGCTATAGTAGCAGAATTTTCCCTCACCTCTATACCTTACTGGTAGTATTTTTTAAAATTAATCAAATTAAAACAACATGTTACATGAATAACTAATAAATATTCTTGTTGACTCTGACATCTAAAAAAGACAAAATCAATCCGCTAAAACAAAGAAATTTACTTATTTTATTTTCTTGCCTCCATTCTTGAAAAAAGATCCGCACCCACCTCTTTGTTTTGCACTCGCCCTACATGTCGTTATGTGGGGCTTTCTTTTTTCTATTACATAGAAAAAAAGAAAAATCCCGAATAGGTAATTAATACCTATTCGGGATTGGTATAACGACAACTAAAAAGTTAAGATTTTTTTATCTTTGCATGCATCTCTTGGACTGAAATAACATCAATAGTAGGATCAGCACTCAATGACAGTGTTGTCGCAAATCCGCCATTTAATGTAGTGTCATAGTGAACTTTATATTGTAATGCACTACGGCGGATCAGTTTTGAATCCTCAATAGCTTGGCGACCGGCAGTCGTATTGACAATATAGTCATACTCACCATTTTTAATTCTATCTTGAATATGAGGTCGCCCTTCATGCACTTTATTCACTAGGCGAGGATTGATACCGGCTTCCCCCAAGACAATGGCAGTACCATGTGTTGCATCTAACTCAAAACCATTTTTCAATAGCTTAGTTGCTAAATCAACGACACGCTTTTTATCACCTTCGCGAACCGAAAGTAGCGCTCTTCCTTTTTTCTTCATGGTGGAATTGCTACCTAACATCGCCTTAGCAAAAGCTTGTGCAAAGGTAGCACCAACCCCCATCACTTCACCGGTAGATCGCATTTCAGGCCCTAAAATAGGGTCGACACCTGAGAATTTATTAAAGGGGAGTACCACCTCTTTAACCGAGTAGTAAGGAGGGATCACCTCTTTGGTAACGCCTTGCTGTTCAAGACTTTGTCCTATCATTACTCGAGCAGCAACTTTTGCTAATGGCACACCGGTTGCTTTAGAGACAAAAGGCACTGTACGTGCGGCGCGAGGATTCACTTCGATAAGATAAACATCATTACCTTTCACCGCAAACTGTACGTTCATCAACCCTTTAACGCCTAATTCAAAAGCAAGTTCACGTACTTGCTTGCGCATTATATCTTGAATATCTTGGCTTAAAGTATAAGCAGGTAGAGAGCAAGCAGAGTCTCCAGAGTGAACACCCGCTTGTTCGATATGCTCCATAATACCGCCTATCACCACTTGCTGACCGTCACAAATCGCATCAACATCCACTTCAATGGCATCATCTAGGAATCGGTCTAACAGTACGGGAGCATCATTAGAAACACTGACTGCCGTTTGGAAATAACGACGTAAATCAATTTCATCGTAAACAATTTCCATTGCTCGTCCACCAAGGACATAAGATGGACGTACCACCAGCGGGTAACCAATAGATTTTGCCTTCTCTACCGCTTCTTCTAATGTCGTCACTGTGGCATTTTCTGGTTGTTTTAACCCTAACTTATCCACGGCCTTTTGGAAACGTTCTCTGTCTTCTGCTTTATCGATTGCATCAGGACTGGTACCGATAACAGGCACCCCTTCAGCTTCTAAAGCTCTTGCTAATTTTAATGGTGTTTGACCACCATATTGCACAATCACGCCTTGTGGTTTTTCGATCCGTACAATTTCTAATACATCTTCAAGGGTGACTGGCTCAAAATAAAGTCTATCGGAAGTATCATAATCCGTTGAAACCGTTTCTGGATTACAATTGACCATAATGGTTTCATACCCATCTTCCCGTAATGCTAGAGCGGCATGAACACAACAATAATCAAACTCTATCCCCTGACCAATACGATTTGGACCACCACCTAAGACCATCACTTTAGGTTTGTCTTGATTTGGATCCGACTCACATTCTTCTTCATAAGTGGAGTACATATAAGCAGTATCCGTAGCAAATTCTGCCGCACAAGTATCAACCCGTTTATAAACTGGGTGTAATTGATATTGTTCCCGTAGTTGGCGAATGACTTGCTCTTTCACATTCAAGATATTAGCTAGGCGTGCATCCGCAAAACCTTTACGTTTTAATTGACGCAAGAAATCAGCATTTAGACCAGCTAAACCAAGTTGTGCCACTTGCTCTTCTAGGCGAACAATCTCTTCTATTTGCACTAAGAACCAACGATCGATATTGGTGAGATTAAACACCCCATCAACCGACATTCCAGCGCGGAAAGCATCCGCGATATACCAAATGCGATCCGATCCGGCTTCTTTTAATTCACGACGAATTTTGGTGAGCGCTTCGGGATCGTCGAGGTTTACTTTAGGATCAAACCCAGTTGCACCAACCTCTAGTCCGCGTAATGCTTTTTGCATTGACTCTTGTTGAGTACGCCCAATAGCCATCACCTCACCAACAGATTTCATTTGCGTGGTTAAACGGTCATTGGTACCGGCAAATTTTTCAAAGTTAAAGCGAGGGATTTTAGTCACTACATAATCAATAGAAGGTTCAAAAGAGGCTGGAGTTCTTCCTCCAGTGATATCATTCATCAATTCATCGAGGGTATAACCTACTGCAAGTTTTGCCGCGACTTTTGCAATTGGGAAACCTGTTGCTTTTGACGCTAATGCTGATGAGCGAGAAACACGAGGGTTCATTTCAATAACAATTAAACGCCCTGTTTTAGGATCAACGGCAAATTGCACATTGGAGCCACCGGTTTCAACCCCAATCTCGCGTAATACTGCCATCGAGGCATTACGCATAATTTGATATTCTTTGTCTGTTAGCGTTTGCGCTGGAGCAACCGTGATAGAGTCACCGGTATGGATCCCCATCGCATCAAAGTTTTCAATGGAGCAAACGATAATACAGTTATCATTTTTATCGCGCACCACTTCCATTTCATACTCTTTCCAGCCAATTAATGATTCATCAATTAATAGTTCATTGGTCGGTGATAAATCTAAGCCTCGAGTACAAATTTCTTCAAATTCTTCGCGATTATAGGCGATCCCGCCCCCTGTTCCCCCCATAGTAAATGAAGGGCGAATAATACAAGGGAAACCCACTTGCTCAGCCACTGCAAATGCTTCGTCCATAGTATGAGCGATGCCTGAACGAGCCGTATCCAGACCAATTTTTTTCATCGCTTTATCAAAGCGTTGTCTATCTTCCGCTTTATCAATAGCATCAGCCGTTGCACCTATCATTGTTACGCCAAATTCAGCTAACACCCCTTGACGCTCTAATTCTAAGGCACAGTTTAATGCCGTTTGTCCGCCCATTGTCGGTAATATGGCATCAGGGCGCTCTTTCTCAATAATCTTTCTGACCACTTGCCAATGAATAGGCTCAATATAAGTGGCATCTGCCATTTCAGGATCTGTCATAATGGTAGCAGGATTTGAATTTACCAAAACAACACGATATCCCTCTTCGCGCAGTGCCTTACACGCTTGTGCGCCTGAATAGTCAAATTCACACGCTTGACCAATCACAATCGGGCCTGCACCTAAAATCAGGATTGTTTTAATATCTGTTCTTTTAGCCATTTTTTTCACTCCTGATTTATTTGTTTGTCACTGATTGCAGGTTTTGACGATATTGCTCAATAAGTTCAATAAAGTGATCAAAAAGCGGCGCCGCATCATGAGGCCCTGGGCTCGCTTCTGGGTGACCTTGGAAACTAAATGCAGCTTTATCTGTGCGATGAATACCTTGTAGCGAACCATCAAATAGTGATTTATGTGTCACCCTTAAACAATCAGGTAACGATACTTCATCAACAGCAAAGCCGTGGTTTTGGGCGGTGATCATCACACTGTTATTATCTAAATCTTTAACGGGATGGTTGCCACCATGATGACCAAATTTCATTTTTACGGTTTTAGCACCACTCGCCAAGGCTAATAATTGGTGCCCTAAGCAGATACCAAATACTGGAATATCGGTAGTTAAGAAAGTTTGGATGGCGTCAATTGCATAATCACAGGGCTCTGGATCCCCCGGACCATTAGAGAGAAAAATGCCATCAGGTGAGAGCGCTAACACTTCTTGGGCTGAGGTTTGTGCTGGAACCACTGTCACTCGACAGCCTCTATCCACCAACATACGTAAAATATTACGTTTCACACCAAAATCATAGGCCACCACATGTAAAGGGAGATCTTGTGGTGATTGAGTGGCGGGCAACTCCCCTTTTAATGTCCAACTGCCTTGTGTCCATTGATAAGGTTGTTTCACTGTCACCGTTTTCGCCAAATCCATTCCTTTTAATCCTGGAAACGCTTTCGCTTTTTCAAGCGCTTGTTTAGCATCAAGATGAGTGCCTGCGATAATACAACCGTTTTGTGCGCCTTTTTCTCTCAATAATCGCGTCAATTTACGTGTATCAATATCAGCTATCGCCACAATCTGATGACGTTTAAGGTAATCGGCTAAGCTCTCTTCGGCACGATAATTACTCATCACTAGGGGTAAATCGCGAATAATTAACCCTTGAGCATGGATAGTTGCTGATTCTTCATCTGAGGAATTAACGCCGGTATTGCCAATATGAGGATAGGTGAGAGTAACAATTTGTTGGGAGTAAGAAGGGTCGGTTAATATTTCTTGGTAACCGGTCATGGAAGTATTAAAAACGACTTCACCGATAGCAGCGCCTTCTGCGCCTATCGACCTGCCGTGGAATTCGGTCCCATCTTCTAGAACCAGTATAGCTGATTTAATCAAAACGCCCTCCAGAGAATAATAAATCACATTTCATGCATATTAATTCAGATTTAAGACTCTAAATCAATGCCAAAAACATAAATTTGGGCAAATTTTTGGCAAATTGGGCGCATTCTAAAGATCCCATGAGCAGATGTCTAGAAAAAACACTCTTTTAATTAAAAAAATATCAATCATTAGCAATTTAATCAGCTAAGTGACAATTTCCATCACCCATCTTACAAATTTAACCGTTTGCTTACCAAGATATTTTAAAAAGATGATAGAGAAAAGAAAAAAAGAGACTTAAGCGAAATTTTAACTACAAAAACGGAAGAAAACAAAGGAAGTTATTAAAAAATAAAAACAACAAACAAAAACTAGATAAACAACAATAAAAACCCACAAATAACATAAATAATCATGGGTTTTCAACAAATTAAATATAAAACAAAATCATAATTCTTCTAAAGAAAGTACATCTTTCATATTATAAATACCAGATTTTCTTTCACTTAACCAAATAGCTGACTTAACTGCGCCATTTGCAAAAGTCATTCGACTCGATGCCTTATGGCTAATCTCTACTCGCTCACCAATATCTGCAAAAATAGCAGTGTGTTCACCCACAATATCCCCTGCACGAATAGTCGCAAAGCCAATACTGCGAGGATCACGTTCTCCTGTATGTCCAACTCGTTGATAAACCGCACAATCTTTCAGATCACAACCTAAAGTCTCTGCAATCGACTCGCCCATCGCTAAGGCCGTACCAGATGGTGCATCAACCTTATGACGATGGTGAGCTTCTACAATTTCAATATCACTATAAGATCCCATCACTTTAGCTGCCTTTTCTAATAATTTAAGCACTAAATTAACGCCAACACTAAAGTTAGCAGCAAAGACAATAGGAATAGTTTGTGCAGCACAATTAATGGCTTTTTTACCTTCTTCATCAAAACCGGTAGTTCCAATAATCATGCCTTTATGATGCTCAACACAAAATGCCAGATGGGACAACGTACCCTCTGGACGCGTAAAATCGATTAAAATATCAAATTGCCCGACTTGAGCTAATAAATTATCAGTAACAGTGATACCGATATGACCAATTCCCGCTAACTCTCCTGCATCAGCCCCTATCAATGAAGAATTAGTACGTTCAAAAGCAGCACCTAATACCACACCTTGTTGCTGATTAATCGCTTGGATCAGCTGGCGCCCCATACGCCCTCCAGCCCCCACTACGGCAAGACGAAGTTCTGTTGCAGACATAATCTATGTTCTCCTTAGTAACACTTATGATCTTTATTAATACTTTACAGATTAACGATGTCATTCGTTTGATGCCAGCATTTAACGACGATAATAAGAAAAACGAACAAAAGGATAGAGATCATCAGCAAAAGCGATGAACCGCATGATTATTCATTAAATTTTACGATTTATAAAAAAGGTGATAAAAAAAGCAGAGCCTTGGCTCTGCTTGGTAAATTAAATGTTTATAGCTATTGTTATTATTCGACTACTTTATAGTCAAGACGTAACTCTTTTGGCACTTCAAAAACAATGTTTTCTTCTCTGCCAGATAGCTCAATCACTTCTTCTGCACCAAAGGCCTTTAATCGTGCTAAGACTTGTTGAACTAAAATATCTGGTGCTGATGCTCCTGCTGTCACCCCAACAATATTGGCATGGCTTACCCATGTTTCATCAATATCTTCAGCACTATCAATTAAGTAAGAGGGTTTGCCTGCACGTTGTGCAAGCTCTGCTAATCGATTTGAGTTAGATGAGTTTTTAGAGCCAACAACAAACACGACATCGGCACGCTCTGCAAGCTCTCGAGCTGCTTCTTGACGATTGGTTGTCGCATAGCAGATATCATCTTTACGGGGCCCGATGATTTTAGGGAATCGTTTATTTAAGGCATCAATCACTTCGGAAGTATCATCGACGGATAATGTGGTTTGTGTCATAAAGCAAAGATTATCTTCATCTTTCACTTTTAGTTTCCATACATCATCTGGAGATTCAACCAAATACATTCCCCCTTCTGGGTTACTGTATTGCCCCATCGTCCCTTCAACTTCTGGGTGTCCGGCATGACCAATTAAAATGGCCTCTTTACCTTTACGGCTCGCCCTTGCGACTTCCATATGTACTTTGGTCACTAAAGGACAAGTGGCATCAAAAAGCATCGTTAAATTACGAGAGCGTGCCTCTTGGCGAATAGCTTGAGAAACACCGTGTGCGGAGAAGATCAAAATAGCGTTATCCGGCACTTCGGAGATTTCTTCAATAAAAATAGCACCACGTTCACGTAAATCATTGACTACATAGCGATTATGAACCACTTCGTGGCGTACATAAATTGGCGCGCCATAAATTTCTAATGCACGTTCAACAATGCTGATAGCTCGGTCAACACCCGCACAAAAGCCTCGTGGGTTAGCCAGCAATATTTGCATTTGTTGTTTCCTCCTGTGGATCAATACTGACGACTTCAATATCAAATGTGACATCTTGTAACGCTAATGGATGATTAAAATCGACAGTAACAGAATCTTCCGTCACTTCCTGCACAATTCCTGGCATTTCATTACCATTCATTGCCGTAAACAGCATAATGGTACCTGTTTCAGGAATACCGGATTGCGCAAAATCAGAAGGCATAAAGTATTGAATAAGATCAGGATTATATTTACCAAAAATATGCTCCCCCGCAAGCGTGAAGGTTTTCTTTTCCCCTTCTTTAAGTCCTACCAACTCTGCTTCTAAAGCAGGCGATAAGCTTTCATCACCAAGACGAAATAACGCCGGTTTTCCATGTGCTTGTGTAGATTCAGCAACAGAGCCGTCTGCCAATTTTAAGGTGAAATTCAGCAATACTGCACTATTATTGAGGATCTGCATACTCATACTAATACCTTCTATTAAGCGTAACCCCCGCCATTAGGCAGGGGTTATTTTAGTTAACTGATCTGTCAGATTACTTCTGCTTGTTGGTTTCTTGTGGGCTAGCATTCTTATCAGGGAAAAAGCTCTCAATGATAATTAAACCTGCACCAAGACAAATAGACACATCAGCAATATTAAAAGTAGGCCAATGCCAATCACCGACATAAAAGTCCAGAAAATCGATGACAAATCCATGGATCAGACGATCAGAAAGATTACCCAATGCTCCGCCTATAATAAGCGCATAAGCAATATTACTTAGCTTAGCACTCGCTTTATTTTTATACATCATCACCACTAAGACAATGCAGATTGCCAGTGCGATTAATGCAAAAAACCAACGTTGCCATCCGCCTTTATCGGCTAAAAAGCTAAAAGCTGCGCCATAGTTATGAGCATAAGTGAAGTTGAAAAAAGGCATGACAGCCACAGATTCATACAGACGGAATGTCTGCATGAAATACTGTTTTGTACCTAAGTCCAACACCACTACAGCAATAGCCAACCAGAGCCAGCGTAAACCTGTAGAGCAAAGTGTTTTCTTCATCAATTAAGCAAACTTACGTTCTTCACCGTTACCGGCTACGTTAGTAACACAGCGACCACATAAATCAGCGTGTTCCGCCACTTGACCAATGTCAGTTGCATAGTGCCAGCAACGTGGACATTTTTCACCTTGCGCTTTACTCAAGACAATTTTCAGCCCCGCCATATCAGATGCTAACGCGTTTTCTGGCGCATCATGAATATCAGCAACGGTCGCTTGAGAGGTAAGTAAAACAAAACGCAATTCGTTTCCTAATGCATTCAGTTTTTCCGCTAAGGCTTTATCTGCATACAGTGTTATTGCCGCTTCTAAAGAACCACGTAGTTGCTTATCGGTACGAGCTTGCTCTAACACCTTATTGACTTCACTACGAACGGCTAATAATTCCGCCCAGTACTCATCATTTAAGGTTTCAGATGCCTCTAAACCAAATAAATCTGTGTACCATTCTTGAGTGAAAACAAATTTCGCACGCTCACCCGGTAACTGTGCCCAAATCTCATCTGCGGTGAACGACATAATTGGTGCCATCCAACGTACTAATGCTTCGATAATATGGTATAGCGCAGTTTGACAACTACGGCGAGCAACACTGTCGCTTTTCGCAGTGTATTGTCTGTCTTTAATGATATCTAGATAGAAAGATCCCATTTCTACTGAGCAGAACTGCATAAGACGCTGAATAACATTATGGAAATCGTAGTTTTCATAATGCTTGAGGATATCTTCCTGTGCCGCTTTCGCACGACCGACCGCCCAACGATCAAGTATTACCATCTCTTCAGGTTTAACTTGATGTTTAGCCGGATCAAAACCATTTAAGTTCGCTAAGAAGAAACGCGCTGTATTACGAATACGACGATAAGTATCAGCAGAACGTTTTAAGATCTCATCGGAAACCGCAATTTCACCCGTATAATCGGTGGAGGCAACCCATAAACGTAAAATATCCGCACCCAGTTTATTCATTACATCTTGAGGGCTAACAGTATTACCAATGGATTTCGACATTTTACGGCCTTGTCCATCCACGGTAAAACCGTGTGTTAATACTTCACGATAAGGCGCTTTGCCTTTAATTGCTGTTGAAATCATAAGAGAAGACATAAACCAACCACGATGTTGGTCTGAACCTTCTAAATAGAGATCAGCTGAATTGCCATGGAATTCAGGGCGAGCATCAACTACGGTTGAGTGTGTTGATCCTGAATCAAACCAAACATCAAGTGTGTCAGGTGTTTTCATGTAGTCATCAGCTTCATCACCCAGCAGTTCGCGGATATCTAAGTCCCACCAAGCTTGAATACCACTCACTTCTACACGCTTAGCGACTTCTTCCATTAACTCTAGAGTACGAGGATGAGGCTCTTGTGTTTCTTTATGCACAAACAGCGACATTGGTGTTCCCCAAGTACGCTGACGAGAAATACACCAGTCAGGACGGTTTTCCACCATTGACTCAATACGTGCTTGGCCCCAATCAGGGATCCATTTAACACCTTTGATCTCTTTTAAGGATTGTTGACGTAATCCATTTTTATCCATACCGATAAACCATTGTGGAGTGGCACGGAAGATAACCGGTGTTTTATGTCGCCAACAGCAAGGATAACTATGTTGCATTGCTTCATGATGTAATAGAGCACCCTTTTCTTTTAGTAACTCAACAATCACATCATTAGCTTTAAAAACAAACACACCATCTAAGGTTGGATACGTATTAGGAAGATAACAACCATTAGGTCCAACCGGATTAGCCACTTCTAAACCATATTTTTGACCAATAACAAAGTCATCAGGACCATGACCCGGTGCGGTATGAACAGCCCCCGTACCGGCATCTAATGTAACGTGATCGCCTAAAATGGCTGGCACATCAAAGCCCATAAATGGGTGATTGAAGCGCAATAATTCTAAATCACTACCTTTACATTCACCTAAAACAGCCCAGTCTGTGACACCGATACGTTTCATAACGTGTTCAACTAAGTCTGCCGCTAAAATGACGCACTCATCATCAAATGAAACTAATGCGTAATTAAATTCGCCATTTAATGCAATTGCACGGTTAGCAGGTAATGTCCATGGTGTGGTAGTCCAAATAACTAAAGAAATAGGTTTATCAGTGACAACACCAAATTTAGCCGCTACAGCGTTTGAATCAACCGCACGGAAACGCACATCGATAGAAGGAGAGGTTTTATCGTAATATTCCACTTCCGCTTCAGCTAGCGATGAACCACAAGCCGTACACCAGTGAACAGGTTTTGCCCCTTTTAATAGGTGACCATTAGCGATAATACGCGCTAATGCACGAATAGTATTGGCTTCCGTTTTGTAGTCCATAGTGAGATAAGGTTTGTCCCAATCTCCTAGCACACCTAAACGAATAAAATCTTTTTTCTGCGCCTCTATTTGCTCATAAGCATATTTACGGCACTCCTCGCGGAATTGAGCTGCAGAGACTTTTTCTCCTGGTTTACCTACAATTTGTTCAACTTTTAATTCAATAGGTAATCCGTGACAATCCCATCCTGGAATGTACGGAGAATCAAAGCCTGACAGCCCTTTGGATTTAATAATAATATCTTTGAGAATTTTGTTTACTGAGTGACCAATATGAATATTGCCGTTGGCATAAGGAGGGCCATCATGCAAAATAAATGTTTTCTTACCACTTTTAGCTTGACGAATAGCTTGATACAAACCTTCTTTGTACCAACGTGATAACATTTCTGGTTCGCGCTTTGCTAAATCCCCGCGCATAGGGAACCCTGTTTCTGGTAAGTTCAGGGTATTTTTATAGTCACTCATTCGATTCTCAGTTCCAAGTTTCCGCTAGTTTATGACTCCGACCGCTGCAATAAAAAATCCCTAGCAGCAGCCACATCATTTGCGATTTGCTGTTTCAACGCATCCAATGATGCAAATCGCTGTTCATTACGTAATTTCTTTCGTAACACAACATCAATACGACGTCCATATAAATCCATATTAACGTCGATTAAATGAACTTCTAATTGTACACCCTTACCTTTTACGGTAGGACGACTGCCAATATTAGCCACCCCCGCTAAAGGCGATTGATGGTCGGCTAAATAAACATCAACCGCATAAACACCAGCAACAGGTGCCACTAAGCGTTTCATGGGAATATTGGCGGTTGGAAAACCAATAGTTCTGCCTAATTGATTACCATGTACCACGCGTCCACAAACACTATAAGGGTGTCCAAGCAATGATTCAGCTAAAGCTAAATCGTCATTGAATAAGGCTTCTCGTACTGCCGTACTGCTAATACGTAATCCTTTGTCACAATAACTTTCGGTATTTGCCACCTCAAATCCGTATCGAACACCGGCTTGTTGTAAAAAATGAAAATCACCTGCTCTATTTTTACCAAAACGAAAATCATCGCCAATGGCTAAAAACTTCACACCTAATTTATCAACTAAGAGTGATGAAACAAACTCTTCCGGTGTTTGTGCCGCAAATTGCTTATCAAATTTGACACATAACAGGTAATCAATACCACACTCTGCCAAATATTTTATCTTATCGCGTAGGCGCGTTAGACGAGCAGGTGCTTTCTCTGGCAAAAAAAACTCCAGAGGTTGAGGTTCAAATGTCATCACAACAGTAGGTAGGCCACGACGTGATGCTTCTTGCTTCAAGTGTTTTAATAATGCCTGATGACCGCGATGGACACCATCAAAATTGCCAATTGTTAGAACACAACCATGATGTTGTGCTCGAATATTCTGTATACCGCGAATTAGCTCCATAACTGGCTCAATACCGTGGAAATAATTGGATTATACCTTGTCAAAGGCTCGAGAGTAACCCAATATATCAATGTTTATTGGTGAGTAATATCTTGCTTTGTCAATTCACTATGATTGTTAAATTAACATGCTCACTGCTAACAAAAAATAAACGATTACTCACTTGTTGGTTATAAAATCGCACAAAATCAACCGTAGATCCGCTTAGAATCTATTATTTATTACTCATATACACGATTTTGATGATTTTTTCACTCAAAAGACTGTATTCTACCCGTCTTAACTGATAAAATCTTGCGCCATCACAACGAAACCAGTGTCGCGTACAACGACGCTAATTTTGTATAAATCCATTGACAAACTTAGGTTGAAAAGGCATATTCCTTCACCTTTGTATTGTCCTCGCTAGAATATATTTGGGAGTTGGAACTTGGCTAATATCAAATCAGCTAAGAAACGTGCGGTTCAGTCTGAAAAGCGTCGTCAGCACAACGCAAGCCGTCGTTCAATGATGCGTACTTACATCAAAAAAGTATACGCAGCAGTTGCTTCTGGTGATAAAGAAGCAGCACAAAAAGCATTTAATGACATGCAACCAATTGTTGACCGTCAGGCAACTAAAGGCTTAATTCATAAGAATAAAGCAGCACGTCATAAAGCTAATCTGCAAGCACAAATCAAAGCAATGTAATTATTGTTTTTTGTGTTTAAAAAACCGGCTTAGGCCGGTTTTTTTACATTCTATCTAAGCAAACTCTACGTATTTCATTCGTTATTGGCTTTCTTTTCACCACTAAACAAAGCTGAAAAATCGGTATTACACACACGTTGTACTGCCGGATGCTGGATCATACGTTCAGCAAAAATAACGTAATACTCTTCTTTTACCGAGTCTAATGTGCCTATTTCCTCAATATTACTTTGGACAAATGTCTCATTGGTATAAATAGAAGGTGCAACAAAGATAGCATTATGATTTAAACCAAATGCTTTCATTAATGCGGCATCATCAAATTCACCTAAAATTTCTACTTGAAGATTTTTATTGCGTATCCAAGTTAACAAATGACGACCTAACATAGAGCGTCGACCAGGGATAAGCAATTTTCTATCTTCTAAACATTCTGGGAATGGCTTTTCTGGTATTGGCTGACTACAGAAAAAACTGACACTACACTCACCCAATTTAACAGAGAACAGCCCCTCTTGTTGTGAGGAATCTACGGGACAATCAGATAAAATCATATCTAACTTATGCTGACTTAATTGCTCTAACAACAATTCGTGAGTCGATTCAAAACAGCGTAAATGTATTTGTTCATGATCAATAACCGCCGTTTCTAATACACGACTAACAAGTTGTTTGGATAACGCATCGGCAACCCCAACATCAAATAACAGATTAGATTCTCGACTATAGTTGACAATATCTAGCATCTCTTGGCTCAGCATAAACATTTTATCGGCATAGCGAAAAATAAGCTGACCTAATTCAGAGGGAACTAATCCGCGCCCTTGACGCTTGAATAATTTCCCCCCTAATCTTTCTTCTAATGCTTTAATTTGCCCTGTAATTGTCTGAGGTGTCAGATACAGTGCTTCCGCAGCCCCTACAACAGAGCCTTCTTTACACACATGCCAAAAATAATAAAGATGATTAAAATTGAGATGTGACACACGCATAGTGATTTTCCTTTCAACTTCTGTGATCTCATCACACAGACTTCGTTAACAACGCATTAGCGATTGGTGTTCCTTTCTCCAATCCTCATAAAAACACCTACGGCACAATACAAGGTATTGCGCCGTAGATTTATGTTTATAGCTCGGTTTTTATTGTGTTTAGAAAACGAGTTCCCTACTCAATTTCGCTATTTTTGCTTCTGCTTCAACTTCGGTAAAACAGAGTTAAGCAATAAATATCCCACAACAGCAGCCATGGTTGAGCCAACTAAAATACCCAGTTTAGAGTATGTATTATAGGCTTCTATGGCACCTTCAAACGCAAGACCTGCGATAAAGATAGACATAGTAAAACCGATACCACATAAAACAGAAACGGCAAATATTTGCTTAAGATTAATCGCATCTGGCAATTTTGCAATCCCTAGTTTTACCGAAACCCAACTAAAGAGAAAAATCCCAATCGGCTTACCTAAGAAAAGCCCTAATGCAATACCAACGGGTAAGGTCGATAACATGCCATCAAGGGTAACGCCATTTAAAGAAACCCCCGCATTACTAAAAGCAAATAGCGGTAATATTAAATAGGCAACCCACGGGTGTAAAACATGCTCTAACTCTTCCGACGGTGAAGCCCCCTCTTTATCTCTTAATGGGATCAAGAATCCAACAATCACTCCCGCTATTGTGGCATGTATACCTGATTTCAAAATACACACCCACAAAATAAAGCCTAGGACTAAGTAAACTGCTGTATTACTCACTTTACGCCAATTAAGAATAAACAACATGATGGTGATTAGCGCTGCCAATAATAACGGGACTAATGCCACACTCTTAGAATAAAAGAGAGCAATAATCACAATGACACCAAGATCATCAATAATGGCTAGCGCCAATAAAAAGACTTTCAATTCCACAGGAACGCGACGCCCTAGTAACGCCATTACACCTAGAGCAAAAGCAATATCTGTTGCTGCCGGAATAGCCCATCCTTGCTGACCAATCGCATCGCCATGATTAAAAAATAGATAAATCAAAGCAGGTGCTAACATTCCTCCTACTGCAGCAATTGCAGGAAAAATAGCGCGATCACGTTGCGCTAATGAACCTTCTTTTAGCTCCCGTTTGACTTCTAATCCTACCACTAAGAAAAAGATGGCCATGAGTGCATCGTTAACCCATAAGATCAACGGTTTATCTAGCTCTAATGCCCCAAATTTAATCATTATTGGGATAGATAAAAACTCATTATACAAAGCACTAAGAGGTGTATTCGCCATTATTAATGCGATAATAGCAGCAACAATCAGAAGAATACCGCCTGATGCCTCTAATCTTAAAAATTGTCTAATAATTGCTGTCATATTGTTAACCTAAAAATGTCTATTTGTGTTAATAATATGCTAATTATGAATTCGTAAAAAACAGATTATTTAGCAAAAATAACTCGGCTTTTTCGATCTTAATCGCTTATATCAAGAGTAAAGAAGGGATTATGTAAAAAATAATCAATAAGTAATATCACGAAAGATAAAAAACAAAAATAAAAAAAATAAAATACAACCTATTGATACAATTATTTTTTATGATAAACATAAGTAATAATTTACATTTAAAACAAGAATTGATAGAAAATAGGTAAATATTCTATTTTTTACCCATATTATTGTGACTATAGTGTGCTTTTTATTAAGAATAGTTGATAATTCATTCACAAGAATAATAAGAGGTGAAGATAATATTATTCAACCTTTTTTGTTATCAAAGGATACCTAATAAAATAAGAAGGGAATGACTATTGAAGATAACAGAGAATAAGTTTCTAGGTATTTTTATGAAATTAATAAGAAAAAGCCTGATAGGCAATACATTATCAGGCTTTTTGGGAATGAAGATAACGCAAAAATTATTTGGTTAAATCATCAAAGAATTTCTTTACTCCATCTAAGAAACTCTTAGAGCGCGGTGTATTTTTTTCACCACCTTTACCACCAAATGATTCACCTAGCTGTTCCATAAGCTGCTTTTGTTTTTCATTCAGTTTCACTGGCGTTTCAACAACAACACGGCACATTAAATCACCGACACCATGACTACGTACAGATTTAACACCTTTGCCTTTCATGCGGAACATTTTGCCAGTTTGTGTTTCTGCTGGAATTTTTAGTTTCACACGACCATCGAGAGTTGGCACCTCAATTTCTCCCCCTAATGCTGCAACCGCAAAGTTAATAGGTACTTCGCAATAGAGGTTATTACCATCTCGTTCGAATATATGGTGCTGACGAACATGAACCTGTACATACAGATCGCCCGCCGGTGCGCCTTGCTCACCCGCTTCACCTTCACCACTTAAACGAATACGATCACCGGTATCCACTCCCGCCGGGATTTTAACTGATAAGGTTTTATAACGTTCAACACGGCCATCACCATGACATTTAGAGCAAGGCTCTTTAATTACTTTACCGCGACCATGACAGGTAGGGCATGGTTGTTGAACGGTGAAGAAACCTTGACGTAAATGAACCTGACCTGCCCCATGACATGTTGAGCAAGTTTCCGCTGATGTGCCTTCTTTTGCCCCACTACCGTGGCATTTATCACAGGTTTCTAAGGTTGGAATGCGGATCTCTTTGGTAATACCACGAACAGCTTCTTCTAGCGTTAAGTCCATGTTGTATTGCAAATCTGAGCCGCGTGCAGCACGTTGTTGACGACGACCACCACCAAAAATATCGCCAAATACATCACCAAAAATATCGCTAAAGTCAGCGCCACCAAAGCCGCCACCGCCTTGACCACCAAAACCACCTTGTTCAAAGGCAGCATGACCATATTGATCATAGGCCGCACGTTTTTGTGGATCGCTAAGAACTTCGTAAGCTTCTTTAATTTCTTTAAATTTAGATTCCGAATCTTTATCACCTTGATTACGATCTGGGTGATATTTCATCGCTAAACGCTTATAAGCACGTTTGATCTCTTTTTCATCGGCTGTTTTACTTAACCCGAGTACTTCGTAAAAATCTCTTTTCGCCATTCTGGATTACCCTTGACATAAGCACACGGGCGTAGAGTTGCCTCGACGCCCGTGTTTCGGTATCAGTAACTGTTCATCATTGAGTTACCGCGGCCCGTTAAGGGCATTATTTTTTATCTTTGCCGTCTACTTCTTCAAACTCTGCATCGACAACATCGTCATCTTTCTTCGCACCTGCATCAGTTGCATCGGCAGTATTACCTGCACCCGCTTGAGCTTGTTGTTGTGCAATTTCTAACAGAGGTTTTGAAGCTTCAACTAACGCTTGCAGTTTTGCTTCAATAGCAGCTTTATCTTCACCTTTAGAAGCAATTTCTAATTCGCTTAACGCTTTTTCGATAGCTTCTTTATCGTTAGCCGCTAATTTGTCACCCGCTTCTTCAATTTGTTTACGTGTACCGTGAACTAATTGATCTGCTTGGTTACGTGTTTGCACTAACTCTTCAAATTTACGGTCTGCTTCTGCATTAGCTTCTGCATCACGTACCATTTTTTGGATTTCTTCTTCATTTAAACCTGAAGAAGCTTTAATGGTGATGTTTTGTTCACGACCACTATTTTTATCTTTTGCAGATACATGCAAGATACCATCAGCATCGATATCAAAAGTCACTTCAATTTGTGGCATACCACGTGGTGCAGGTTGAATACCATCTAAGTTAAATTGACCCAGTGATTTGTTATCACTCGCACGTTTACGCTCACCTTGTAATACGTGAATAGTTACAGCTGATTGATTATCTTCAGCGGTAGAGAATACTTGGCTATGTTTAGTTGGGATAGTGGTATTCTTCGCAATCAGCGAAGTCATCACGCCACCCATAGTTTCAATACCTAAAGACAGTGGAGTCACGTCAAGTAACAGAACGTCTTTAACATCACCAGCTAATACACCACCTTGAACAGCAGCACCCATAGCAACAGCTTCATCTGGGTTAACGTCTTTACGTGGTTCTTTACCGAAGAACTCAGCCACAGTTTTTTGTACCATAGGCATACGAGTTTGACCACCAACCAGAATAACGTCGTTTACTTCACTGACTTTCAAGCCCGCATCTTCTAATGCAACTTTTACTGGCTCCATTGAACGTTTTACTAAGTCTTCAACTAAAGATTCCAGTTTTGCACGAGTCACTTTGATATTTAAGTGTTTAGGCCCTGTCGCATCAGCAGTAACATAAGGTAAGTTCACATCTGTTTGTTGAGCTGAAGATAATTCAATTTTTGCTTTTTCTGCAGCTTCTTTCAGACGTTGCATTGCCAATGGATCATTACGCAGGTCAATGCCTTGTTCTTTCTTAAACTCATCAACTAAGTAGTTAATTAAACGGCTATCAAAGTCTTCACCACCTAAGTGAGTATCACCATTGGTTGACAGAACTTCATAGGTTTTTTCGCCATCAACTTCATCAATTTCGATGATAGAGATATCGAATGTACCACCACCTAAGTCATAAACAGCGATAGTGCGGTTACCCACTTCACGATCTAAACCATAAGCCAATGCCGCTGCTGTTGGTTCGTTAATAATACGTTTAACATCTAAACCCGCGATACGACCCGCATCTTTAGTTGCTTGACGTTGCGCATCATTAAAGTAAGCAGGAACTGTAATAACAGCTTCTGTAACTGGTTCACCTAAGTAATCTTCCGCTGTTTTTTTCATTTTTTTCAATACTTCAGCAGAAACTTGTGGTGGAGCCATTTTTTCGTTACGTGCTTCAACCCATGCATCACCATTATCAGCTTTAATAATTTTGTAAGGCATGATAGAAACATCACGTTGTACTTCCGCGTCTTCGAAACGACGACCGATTAAACGTTTGATGGCAAATAATGTATTTTGTGGGTTAGTCACAGCCTGACGTTTTGCTGGTTGACCAACTAGAATTTCACCATCTTGTGCATATGCAACAATCGAAGGAGTGGTACGATCGCCTTCACCGTTTTCAATAACCCGGGCATTCTTACCGTCCATTACAGAAACACAAGAGTTAGTTGTACCCAGGTCAATACCAATAATTTTACCCATTTAAACGCCTCCAAAGAGAATTCTTTATCAATTTGATTACCAATCTATATGAGGATGAATATTCATTTTTCAAGTCAAAAAATTAATGGACTCAATATCATCACAAAGCGGATAAACATCAACGCAACTCAATAGTGGTAATTGCAGTTGAAAAATAGATGGGGTCATAAATACATTCATCAAGGGGAAAAATAAAAAAAAATAGTAAAAAGATAAAAAAAAGATCTAGTAAAATAACAATATAAAAAATAAACATTATATATCAATAGGTTATGACAATTATTATCTTTAACCCATTATGATGATGTAAAACAACAACGATAATCCATTAATATAAAAAATAACTAATTGAAATATAACAGTTTCAATCAATTATTACACAAAGCGAGTTATCTCAATGATCAATAAATCATCACTCATAGGTAAAAATAGCAGGTTGTTCTTATTTAATCTTATTAGGTTGCAAAACGTACTCACATTCAATATTAATAACAAAAACAACCGATGCAATGTATTAAGCAGATGTAGAACGGCGTGCTGATTTAGGTCTAAAGGCAACCACAATTTCTTCGTTAGTTTCGATATAAGGGCCATCCAATAATTGAATACAATAAGGAACACTGGCAAAAATACCACTGACAATCACCTGTCCCTCACTGTCTTTTAATCCCTCTAATGTCTCTGCGATCGCTTTAGGCTGTCCCGGTAAATTTAAAATTAAGGCTTGATTACGAATAACTCCCACTTGACGAGATAAAATCGCCGTAGGAACAAATTTCAAACTGATTTGGCGCATTTGCTCACCGAAGCCTGGCATCTCTCTATCAGCAATCGCCAATGTTGCATCAGGCGTAACATCACGACGAGCAGGCCCTGTGCCTCCCGTTGTTAAAACCAAGTGACATCCTGCTTCATCAACCAGTTCACATAATGTTTGTTCAATCATCAGTTGCTCATCGGGGATCAAACGTGATTCGATATGAAAAGGGGTTGTGATTGCTTTTTTTAGCCAAGCTTCTAAAGCGGGCAGGCCTTTATCTTCATAAACACCACTGGATGCACGATCAGAAACAGAAACCAGTCCTATACGTAATTCATTCATATCAACCTCAAATTAATCAATAACTGCCAATTAGCGTGCTGATATTAACACGAGAACACGGGTGAATTAAAAACAATCTCAGTAAAAGCTATTATGTTATTTTAGCTATAAAAAAACGGGAGTTTTATACTCCCGTTTTTTATCACATTGATGATTTAATCTTAGTCATCAAGATATTTAGTAATATAAGAAGCAGCTAAAAGTTTAGCTTCTGCTAATTGGGCAGCATTGAGGGCACGGGCGGTTCGTTTTAGCATAGCCTCATCACCTTCACCATTTTCTACAGCAACAGCAAACCATGCATAGGCTTCTTTCAAGTTACGTTTAACCCCTTTGCCATAATAATAGTTTATTGCAAGGTTATTTTGTGCCAAGCCATTACCTTGTAGCGCAGCTTTTTTATACCATTCGTTCGCTTTACGTTGATCTTTTGCTACACCATCACCTTCGTCATACATCACACCAAGGTTATTTTGTGCATCTCGATTACCTTGATTTGCCGCTTTGGTATACCAGAATACCGCTTTGCTACCATCACGCTCGACCCCTTCGCCTTCATCGTAAGAGACAGCTAAGTTGTATTGTGCATCAGCATGACCTTGCTCTGCGGCTTTAGTGTACCAAGTCACCGCTTTTTCATGATCTTGTTCGATACCAATACCTTCATCATATGAAATCGCTAAATTATACTGCGCATCGCTATCACCTTGCTCACCGGCTTTTGTATACCAATACACTGCTTTTTCATGATCTTGCTCTACACCATCCCCTTCATCAAAAGAGACGGCCAAATTGTATTGTGCTAAAGAGAGTCCTTGAACAGCCGCTTTGTTATACCAATAAACCGCTTTTTCAGCATCACGCTCAATATCATCATTCATATCATACATTAACGCTAAATTTAATTGCGCTTCTGCATGACCTTGTTCAGCCGCTTTTGTGTACCACTCCAATGCTTTTTGTGTATTTTGTTCTACACCTTCGCCACCTTCATATTTAACACCAAGTTGATACTGAGAAGCGGCATTCCCTTCTTCCGCACTTTTTTCAATCGCAGGTAAAGAGAAGGCTGTTTTATCTTCTGACATAGCAACGCTACTAAAAAAGAGCGATGCCAGTACTGTTGCCAAAACCATCTTTTTCATAATTCACCAATAATAAATAGGATGTTTTTAATAATTAATTTTTATAATTATTACCGGATAAATTATTTATTCCAATCAATTTAATCTTAAAATCAATCAAAACATTTTTTAAATTTAAAAAAAAAGACAATAATTAACTATAAAGAGATGAAAAGTCACAAAATAATAAAATTTAATTTTAAATTAGAAGAAACACGCAACCATTTTAACCAAATTGAACCACAATAAAAGAAATGATAGATTAGAGCCCCCCTAGAAAATGACTCGTAATTCAGCCCACACCACTGAGGCATGGGCTGAATAATTAATAGATAAAATAATAACTTACTTTAGAGCATCTGATATTTAACCTAAATGCTTAGTGATGATTGGCATTAAAGTCCATTCTTTAGCTTCAGGCAAAAAGGTTCCTTGCATAGAAGACAACTGAGTTTGATTAAACTGAGCCATTTCATGCACAATAGAGACTAATGCTTCATCACTCAGCACCTCCTCCCTTTGTTCAATCTGATAAGTGCTCTGCAGCTCCTCTTTATATTTATTTTTTATTCTCACAGTAAAACTTTTATCCTGAGAAAGAAGAACTTCATCATCATTATCACGGGAAGATAACATCACTTCATCTTTATCCAAGCCAGTAATAAAAATAACATTTTTCCCTACATGATCGTTAATCGTGATCTCACCATGATGTTTGTTAATTAGGTAGATATCATCCCCCTCTCCACCTTCCAGATAATCATTACCACTCTCTGAAATAAGAACATCATTCCCTTTACCACCATAGAGCTTATCATCCCCTTCATTGGCAAATAAAATATGCTGTCCGCCCTCAACAATTAGAGTATCGTTGCCTTTGCCTCCGGCAATTACAGAACAACCTTGATTTTTATTTATCAACATATCATCACCTGTTAGCAAATCGATAACAGGTAATAATTCAATGTTTTGAATTGAATTTTGTTTAAGCAAATTAGATAAAAATGCGTGTTGTTGTAATGGCAGAAATAAATAAATATTACTATTTTCCATCATTATCTTATTTAAGATAAGGGATTTAGGAATAATAACGTGATCATCAAAATAACTGATAGATAATTTTTCTTTAACAACAGGTATTAACAACTGTTCGCCACTATCACTATTTGGCAAAATAAACATCTTATTGTCTTTATCAATAAATCTGATTTGAATACCTGAATTTAAAATTTTATTTAAACTTTTTTCAGTCATATTTATATCTATAAAGCGATGAGCAGCTGGATTATAGCGATGAGAGATAACACCGTTTTCAAACTTAAGATCATACCCACTAACATCCGGTAAAATAAAGGTAGATAGATTATCAACACTTTCATCATCAACTGTTTTACTAGGAAATATCTCAATACGCTCATTGCTGTTTTGAGCTATAAACGTTTTTAGCTGATAAACATCAACACCTGCGGTTAATGTTATTCGCGCATTATGATCAATGGCTAAATAAGTATTATTGCCACTATCTCCTTCAATAGATAACTCTATCGAGTTACCGTTAGCAAGTCCGCTGTATTTTAATTCAGGCAATATATTATATTTAACAGAACCGGAGCGTGAACGGAGATTAAACTCTCGATTATTGCTATTTATGTATATATATTCATATTTATCATCAAGATTTGAATAATTCTCCATATAGCTAAAGTTAAATAAAGGATCACTATTACAATTAGCATCGCTATTATTATTTAAAATAAACCCATCATTTGTAATAATGCAATAATTAGTTAGTACATCAAAACTGTTCTCAGTTTTAAATATGTTTTTTAAACGTATCGATGTTGCAGGAAGTGGCGTTTGTGTCTTATCTTCATTGATAATAAAGCCATTATCTAATAAAAAAACAATATCTGAACCAATACGTTTTATTGATTTTATATCTTTTAAGTTATGTTCTAGTTTAACAATATTTTGCTCAGACGCATCTTGATTATTTTCTAGTTTTTCATCTCCAGTTACTTCATCGATAATAATAGATACTTCTGCTTTCCCTTTATAAAAAGTATTTAGACGTGAAATAATATAAGTATCATGCCCCTCACCGCCATTAGCGAAACCTTCAGATAGCTTGATCGTATCATTTCCATTTAATCCTAGGACATAATCTTTACCTGAAGCTGCATCAATATAATTATCTTTATCACTTCCCATCAATATATCGTCACTATTCCCACTACAAATAATATTTTCAAAACTATCTAAATAAGCAATGACTTCATCAGTTCTAGGGGAAATGTTTGGCATTATATCATTTATTATAAATGGTGAGGTTATTCCTGTTTCTTTATCAAAGAAATAGAATGTCGAAGGCTCAAATCCAATACTATTAGACTGATTTTTAGATCTTACAAATTTAACATAATTATCTTTTAGATTAATATTATAACCTGAGTATAATGGTGAATTATCCGCGATACGTAAAGTATCGATACCGTCTCGGCCATAAAAGCGACTAGCATGATTAGGTGATTCAGTAACATAAAGATTAAAAATATCATTATTGTTACCACCACTTAATCTTTTTATACCATTATAAACATCAAATACGTTATGAGCATGTGCTGGGGCTGAAATAATATCATTCCCATTATTCGTATTAAAATAGAAAAACTCATCATCCTTTCCTAAATAATCATATACAGCACAAATTCCATTAACATTATGTGATCCTAAATCAGCACTTTTCCTATTATAATTAATATTTTCTCTTGTATTCCTTGTTAAGTTTAAATATTCATTAGATTCCAATTCAACATTATATTTATATAATTCATTGACATAGAAATCAATATCATAGATAAGTACTTCATCAGTGCCTATATTTTTTTTAGGCTCATAATATCTAAGGCTTGTTGAGTAAAACCCAAATGAATTTGAAAAAGCTTTCATTTGAGCAGCTTCAGTTTCAGTATATAGTTCACCAATAGTCAATACTATTGGCTTATTATTTATAATAACATAACCAGAATCAATCTCTTTGGGTATATTAGAAAGTGAGTAATATCTCTTCTCAACAAACTCATATTCTTCATTTGTATAAAAATAATAACTTTGAGGATTAGATTCAATAAGCTTTTTATAAAATGCCTTACTATTCTCATCGACTCTAGTACGAAAATAGTTTTTGGTATCAAGTAATGTTATTTCATTTTTCTTAGATGAAGTTAAATCCCCAGTAAAAAGAACAGATAGCCCATTTTCTATCTCTTCACTAACAGTAAAATTAATTCTTTTTTTAACGTCTTCAATTACCCTTACTGCATTATAGATAGCTAAAAAAGCGGTAATGGCTGCACCAATCACAATTCCGACAGGACCTGCGCTTGCACATCTCGCTAAAATAGCAATTGAAACCCCAATAGTGACTAATGCTGAAACAACAGCAAAAGTACCATTAACAATATAGTCGATTTTTTTTCTAGTATCAGTTTCAGAAGATATACGACTAAAATTATCATAGGCATTATAAATATCAAAACCTACTGAAAGGATATTTAAAGCAATGCCTATACGAGTACTTATTTTCCCTGCATATTCTAACTTATTAGAACGATGTTTTAACATCCCTTTCGCAACAGCAATTTCAATGATTTCAGAAAGTCCATTATATGCCATTTCAGACCACATTATTGCTAAATTTCTTACTATCTCTTTGCGTTCATGTGGTTTTAAATTTCCATTTTCGAGAGATTCAATCATATTTAAAGTTGAAACTATAGTTTGCCAAACTCCAAAACCAATATTTGCATAACCAATTTTTGATATAATCCTCATATGGCGAGGTATTTTCAGAGAAGGATTTCGTAACTCATGCCAATAATTAGAATCAATATTGCTATTATTTAGCTCAATAATTTTCATTAACCGTTCTTTAGCTACAATATAATCAGTTCTCGACGTATCTGGTGAAAGGATATTTTTAATATTTTTTTCTTTATTCTTTAGAATTTTTTTTAATAAAGAAACTATTTTATGATCTATTTCAGAGCCAGAGGCGGATAAAAAAAAGTCATTTAATTTTTCTGCATCAAACTTTAACTTATTTTGCCAATTTGGAATATCCTGTAGATTAATACTGATGATAGATTTCCCATCAACGCGACATCCTAGATCAAATAAAATAGCTTTATCAATCTCAATACCAGCAATTTTAATAATATTCTGTTGAATTATATCACTAGAAATTTTATTTTTAAGTATAGTAAATTTATCAAATAGTTCAGAGGAGATAATTCCTTCTTCATTAACATGATAAATGGCTCCAGAAACAGAAGTTTCATTTGAATAATCCACTGCAATATTATTCTTAACATTATTTATTTCACTTAAGAAGCTAAATAACTCTACGGTCATCTGTTCTCTATCACTACCTGTTATATTGATTACACCGACGTCAGAAAGAAAAACACGATAAATAAAGCGACCATCTTCTGTAGTCGATATATTTAAATTAATTTTTTTAGTATTTATCTCTAACAGATAATTACCTATAGATAATTGGCTTATTTTATTATTAAGAATACCATCTGCTATTTTAAACATATTATTATTCATTACTTCTTTTTGTGAAACATCGGTCAGTAATGCATTAAAAATAGACAGGTACTCTAACTGCTGTGGCGTTAATTCATTATACGCTAATTTTATATATAACTTTTCTAATAGATTAATGTGTGTCATTAAAGTATCATAATTAACTTTTCCATTTAAACTAGCATATAGCAATGTTAATAAAGAAGAGGTCTCACTGTTATTATCAAAAGGTAGTCTTAAAATAAACGTATCATATTGATTTTTATTCTGAGAAGATTGAAGTAATTTTTTCTTCAATAATAAAATAGCATGGCTAATATTTTGTCTATTAGCCTCTATTTGCTTAACAGTATAAAAAACATCATGGATAGAATTATCTTTAAAATTATTTTTTTGTGTTAAATAAAACTGAGTTTTTTCAATATCACGAATAAAATGAGTATAACTTTCTTGATTAGAAACTAATTTCAGTAATTTACCACGTAATGTATCAAAATCAGCAGCAAAAAACTCCATCAATAGTGATTTAGAGGCATCAGATAATGTATCAATACAACTAGGTTGATCATGAATTGCATCAACCAATAATTTAACATTAATAAACTTTTCTTTTAATAGATCATTTAAATAATAATCACTATTAAAGCTAGCCAACCATTCTTCTCTGCTTATTTTTTTATTTATATATTGATTATATTTTTTATTTGAAAGTGGATCATTAATAATTTTTTTTAATATATCCACATAATTTTTCTCAGTTCCAAATATCGCTGATAATTCCTGAGAATAGCGATAACCTGCATATTCTGGGGTTAGCTTTTTATTTATTATTTTATCAATAAAATTATTTTCAATGGTAGTATCAATATATTCAGTATTAATTTTATTAATTGTATCAAGTAATCGTTTATCAGACATTACAGCTTCTAAAGCTTCAGTAACGGTGCTTCGATGAGTATCGATAGCAACTCCTTTTAAACTTGCATCATAAAGATCAAAAATAGGCTCACTTGGGATTAATATATCCGTTGCTTCTAATACAACATAATATTTATTATTTTCTTTTCTTTGCGATACAACACGAAAATGCTTACCCGGAGCAATCATCACCTGATCAGTAAATCCATTACTAATACCCATCATCGTTCTAGCATTGTGTTCTCCTAAAATAGATATAAAAACATTATTGTCATTTTTTTTTATCTTTTGAGCATTTACACTGCCTCTAAGAACACTATTAATGGCAATCACTGCTCCTGTATCAATATTTTTTGTATAAGTGGATAAATCATCAACATAAATAGATTTATAAATTGGTTCTTTTATTTCAGGCAAATCTAATATGATATTAAATATATTATTCAACCGAATAGAATCAGAACGGTTTAAATAATTTTCTGGAGTAGACATAATAAAATTAAAAATTTTATATCCCCCTCGCTTAAACCAATATAAATCTCTTTTATACTGATTAATTCGTTTTTTTAATTTTAGTGGTAATTTGTTATAAACACCACTACTATCTATATCTTTCTTAGCCGCCTCAATGTGATTGTAAGGAGATTTTAATAGCTCTATTTCTTTATCGGCTTGTTGTGAGCTTGTATTGATAATATTTTCTAATTTATTACTTCTTATTAATCTCAATTCATAATCTGAATATTCATTATTAATTTTATTTAATGGTGATTTATACTTATTTTTATCTGAAAATATTTTTTCTAATAGTTCTCTATTATTTAGATAATTTTCAGAGGACTTTCTTCTTCTTGAAAAATAATTTCCCTCGATTCCCTCATTCCACTTTTCATTTAAAGGTGATATAAATCCATTATTTATTACTAATTGCTGAAAATCTGAAAATTCTTTTGCATCACGTATGATAATAACATTGTTCTCAGTAACAACAAAAAAATCTCTTAATGTATTGTTATCTGCATTTAATTTTTTATCTAATAACTCATTTGGTACAAAAAAAGTCGCAGGAAAATTATCTGTTATAACTGAAAAAGGATTTGCATCATCAGCGCCATGATGGATCATCTCTTTTCCTTTTTCTCTCTGTAATAATCTATTGAGTTTATTTTTTATATTATTAACATGTTGGCTAATTATACCTAATTGTTCACCTTCATAGCGATCATAGAGATCTTTATTATTATAATACTCTTGGTAAGTAGGTGATAATTCGTCATAATTTACACTACTTCTCCATTCTTCCCATGGAATAGCTTTTCTTACTGTTGATCTTTCACTTAAATCATTATAAGAATACATAACAGTAAATAAATCATAATCTGCAATCATAGGTTTTTTCGATATTGGATCAGCCAGTACATTAACAGGGATTAATTTTCCATTATCGTAAGAATTAACTGTATAGGTGACTTTCCCGTCTTGATTAACTTTAGATAAATAGAAATAATATTCTTTATTATCAACACGACATGTTACCTGAATAATATCTGTTAAGAGATCAGAATAATTTAAAATATTATATTGCTGTAGTTCTCTAACACGCTCTGGTGAAAGTGTAAGTGGTACTGAGATAGCATGCCCTTTATCGAGGGCTTCCTGATTCGCTAAATTATATTTAGCCACATTGTTTCTAGCTGATAACTTAGCAAGAGATTGATCAACAGGAATAAACCCTGCCATAGGCCCCCAATCAGAACTTTTCCCTTTAATTAAAAGCCCTTTACTGCTGTATTCTCTAGATTGAATTAATGTCGTTGATCGCGCATCTATAGGCCTAACGCCAATAATCACATTTTCACTATCCGCTGCCTGCCTAAATGCTTTCTGATCATTTTCAGGCATACCAATAGTAGAAATAGGCTCCTGCCCAATAGGCGCTAACGTCAAGTTTCTTGATTGATAAATGGAAAATTTTCTAACTGGATCTGGTTGGTGATATTTGCAATTGTAAAAATTATTATATTCTTCACGATGGCTGAAACTAAATTTTTTAACTTCATGACCAAATGATTTCAAGATCCTATCGATTAAAAAATTATTTTCATCTGTAATTTGATGATCATGGGCAATATAAATATCAGTTTTATATTTTAACTGCTTTACTTTGTTTACAACTGAGATTAAATCATTATTAGATGAACTTAAGACGATCCCTTCAGGGAAATAACCTCTTTTATTTAGTAAATGACATAAATCAAAAACTTTGTCACCACTTTTATTATGTCCATGTAGCAATATTGAATCTAAATCAACATTATAATTTTTAATTAAATAATCATATGCTTTTTCACCTGCATCAATATCTGTTGAAGCATCAATAATAAAAAAATCATAGCCTGCACTATGATATTCTTGAGCAAAGTTTAAATAATGAGTCTCTAAATTATCAATATCGGATAAAAGTAGAACAACTTTTCTCATTGTACTTCGTTTTTTATCTGAAAAGGAGTAGTAACCTTTTACTCCTGCTGCATTAATAGCTAATAAGTCACCTTCTCTTATTTTATTTTTAATAAATAATTCTTTGTATTTTATATTATGACTAATTTTTGCATTTTCTTGTTGATTTATTGCTATTCCTTGATAATTAATAATATTACTACCAACTATACTATCTAAAGTTTTATTATTTATTTTTATTTCAGCAAGTTTTGTAACATTAATGTCACTAATTTTTTTGAAAATAAAATTATTTTTACTATTTTTTTCTAAACCATATAGCAGTCCAGCATTGATTTCATTAGATTTAAAAAAACGATTAAGATAAGATATGAATTTTCTTTTAGATGAAAACTCAACCATACCAAAATTAGGATCGTAAAGACCAAAATTATCATTATTTTTATCTAAATTAGCCCAAACGGTAATAACGTGATCTGATGTATATAATTGCAGATAACAACTACCTGAATTAAGCTTTTTATTAGTAAGCTTATTAATAACATAATCTAATGAACGTTTATCATTATTTACGCTTCCTACGGTGTTAGAAATTTCATGATGATTTTTACTTAATTCATTAAGACACGACACAAGTTCCTGACTTAATTGTCTTAAATTATATTCATCATAATTTTTATTATTTATTATTGATAATGCTGCCATTAAATTACTAATAAAATTGCGACTTCTTCCAACATCCCCCATATGTTCTAAATATTTTGCAACTAACATTAGCATTGTCAGTGCTTCATCTCCCCCTTCTGCACTATTTTCTGAATTAAGCAGAAGTTGTTTCTGGGGAAATAATAATAACTTGGCTTTATTATCTATACCATCATTATTATTAACATTATCAAATAATAGAGTGAAATTTTTATATTGTTTATTTTTTGCTCCTGACCTTTCCACTCTTAAGTCTACTTCTTTGACAATAGCACCTAATTGTCTTTTACTCAGAGTATATTTATTCAATATGATAAAATCTAATATTTCTTTTATCGTCATTTCATGAGAATACTCAGGAATAACTGCTTTTATATCATCTTGATATCCTAATAAAAAACTTTTTTCATGTCTCAGTAAAGGATATAAGGTTGATAAGTTTTCATATATTTTATTAGCGTAAAAAATATTGTCTAAATATTTTTTTATTTTAGCACTATCTTTTATTTCACCTATAATAGGTTCATAAGCGACATACTCTCCTACTAAACCATCATATTCCCTCCATATTGTATTTTCGTTATTTATTGATGAAGGAATATAAATAGTATCATTTTGGGATCTTCTAATTTGATTATTTTCTACATTAAAAATAGGTGTATTTAATCTACTGGAAATCCCTTCTACATATATAATCCCTTCTTTAAAATTATAAAGCTTATCTTTATCAGCAACAATTAAAACTGTTTCAGTTTCAATTGTATTATCTATAGCTAAATCATAAAATTTTTTGATGTTAATATTTTTTTTAATAAATTCATTATGAAGTCCATTAGTGTCATTCTCCCCCGCAGCTATAAGTGAAATATTATATTTTCTACATATTTTAATTAGTTTAGCTAATTTTTCATTATTTTCTAATAAATTAATAATTCGAGTATTAGTTTTTACTCCATTAAGATAATTATTTAAATCCTCCTGATAGATACGAGGTATTAAATCTGTGATAATCTTTTTAAAATTGCTTACTAGTTTTGATGGGTTATTTATTATATAATCGACACTATTTTCATTATTTTCAAATAAAATAAAACCTATACCTGTCTTTTTAATATTCTTAATAGCTAATTCTTTTATATCCCCCTCTGAAACAATAGGATCAAGATGAGAATATTGACTGCTATCTTGCTGAATTAATTGATTTTCTGTAGTAAGAAAAAAATTATTTAATTCATTAATTTCTAATTGTAATACTCTATTCACATATTCATTATTAATGAATACTTCAGTAAAAATTTCTTGTCTTGTTTTATTACTATTCTTTTTATATTTATCAATTTTTTTATCTATAATTGATAATAGCTCTTTAACAGCTGGGTTATCGTTAAATGTCATTAATTCATTATACGTTAATCTCAAATGGATTTGATTATTACCATCAAAATAAATCATATTTTTAAGTTGATTATTATCTATTTTTTTTATTATTTCTAATATATTGTTTTTATTGTTATCAAGTACTATTGTATAGTCATAACTTACTATCCCTTGAGGCCTTTTTATATCATCACTTAAGAATTTATGATTAATAATTTTATCATAAATAAATTTACTCTGTTGAAAATTACCATCATTTATTCCCTTTACCATAACTTGATAAAGCTTAGTTGCGATAGTGCTATTTTTTTTTGCCAGAGTAAGAATTTTATTTTTTTCCCCCTCTAATTTACCATAAAAAAGAAGGTCTTCTATATTTTTTTTTATTTCTAGCAATTTATTACTTATAGGTAATTCTTCATATTTATTAATAAAATATGAAATATTATTAATCAAATCAAAACTGGATCTTAGCTTTTCAAAGTAAATATTAGAGTTTAATTTTTTGATTATTTTTGTTATTTTTGTTATATTGTTTTTAATCTCTCCCTTATAACGGTTGAGATCTTTACTAATAATACTAATGTATTCATTATGATTAAACTTAATATATCCGGCAGGGTTATCCCCGCCCCATACTGTGTTAAATTCTATTGGTGTAATGGCGACATTTTTATTTGTTTTTTTTAAGATTATTTTACTGGCATCTTCAAATTCAATTATTTTATTTATATTATCTTTTAGTAAATAAAGTGCATCTTCTACATCACTTTCAACAATACTTATATCTATTAATTTATCATTATATTTTATTTGTACAATTAAAATACCTCTTTCATCATAATGTATTACCCTAGCTGTAACATTTTTCGCAAGTTCTAATGAAAAATCAACTGTTTTTAGATTTTCTGCAATACCTTTATTTATAAATGTTTTTCTATTTTCTGATGACTTATCATTACTAAATAAAGGTTTATAATTTTCACTTTTAACTTCAATAAATTCATCAAAATAAAACAATGATTCATTTTCTATTTTAGTAAGCCCATAAGTTTTTTGTTTTTCTCTAATAATGTTTTTTAAGTCTTCAATGTTATCAAATTCAAATGTACCAAATTGCAGATCAAAGAAAGAAATTTTATATTTTCCTTCCGAATATTTTTTATAAGTGATCGCTATTTGATGTCGATCATACCCGACAAATATATATCTGCTGTCCTTTCCTGTAAGTAATCCATCTATTTTTTTAAAAAGTAACTCTTCATTTAAGAATTTATTTTCTTTATTAACTGGTTCTAATCCAAGACCTTTTAATACCTTGGTATATGGAATTTGACCATCAAAACTATTATAGTGATATATTATTCCATTAATTCTTTCTTGTTGATAAGCCTGAAAATAAATGATATTTTTAGTTTCTTCTGTTAATTGCATCAATTTATATTCATAAATAGCTTTTTCTATTTTTTCCTTGAATCCTCCAACATTCTGATCACTAGGTTTAGTTTTATATAGATCGGCAAAATTTCTTAACCATTTTAGATAATTTTCTGCACCTTCAATACCACTGTTTCTAACTTCTATTAAATATCTTAAATTTAATCCTTCCATCACAATATCTAACAACTGCCCAGTATAACTACTCATAGCTATATCTAGTTGTTCTAACATATTTTTTAATGGTAAAACTAAATCTTTACCGGGTGAAAATACGACTCTCTCGCCATTTATTTTTTCAACCATCCATTTATTATTTTTCTGATAAATTAAACTTTCAGGTTTATTTTTAATTTTAGCATAATTTTCAGTTAGTAAAGAAATTGCATTTTCAATATTATCTGTATAGATATGAACAATCACTTCACTATCATCTTTATTATTTTTTACTAAAAAAACCTTTTTGTAATTATATAACTCTACTAATTTAATGGAGAAATCTTCATTAACTTTTACAACTTCTTTAATCTTTATACTATTAATAATCTGTTTACTTAGAAAACGTTCATTTATTCCCCATTTCTCTATATTGTTCGCTAATTTCGTGAATTCTTTTTTTTTATAAGCAGTAAACTGTACTTCAACTTTCTCATCTATATGGTTTATATTGTTAAATAAATAATCTAATAAAAGCTTTCTATTATTAAATGAACGCTTTTTCTTATTGTTACTAATAATTTCATATTTATTTTTTTCATTATTAATGTAAATAAAAAATCTCTTCCCAGAAAAATTAAGATCATAAATACAATATTCATTATTCGTGAATAATGACTCTAACGATCTTTTATTGGTAGTAATTTTATTCTTTGTGTTTTTTTTCTCTATCTCATTGATAAATAGTTGTATATTCTCATCTAACTTTTTTTTGATAGATTGCATATTTTTTGTTTCTTTATTTCTATCATAAATAGCAAATCCTTCTGCTATTTCTGATAAATAATCTTGTGCAATATCTTCATTTTTATAAATACTGAGAATTAAATATTTTTCTAAAAGTAAGTTTTTTATTTCATTATAATCTATAGTTTTTTCTGTTATGTTATTTTTGATATATTCTTTTATTCTTTTAGCAAGATGATCAAAAATTCTATCTAATATTATTATTACATGATTATTCATATAAACTCCTTTTATTTACAAAAAATATTGATTATTTAATATTGATTAGCTATAAAATAATATTTTATACAATATATTAATTATCACTTTCATAAATTAACGCTTTGAACAATATACTATTTATATTGCATATCATGTTTACAGGATTAATAAATAAAACAGGTATAATATTATTGATAACAATACATTTAAGAATATATTAAAACTATATTTATATATAATATAAATGTTTTTATTTTCCAGATATAAAATGAATAATCATATCCACGCAATGAATTATTATAAGAACTCTATCGATGATAATATATTAAGTCGCGTTTATAGTATCGCTAAAGAAAAACCCCATGTGCATTACATGGGGTTTTGAGGAGTTGTAACCTAATTATCTCATTCAAGTTACAATTGGTATTAACTTAATTTATGAGAATAAGAGATTAGATTATAATAAATCTGCAATCATTTTCTCTAATTTTTCCTGATCAACCGCAAATTTACGAATACCATCAGATAATTTATCAACGGCCATTGGATCAGCATTATGTTGCCAATAAAATTCAGCTTCAGTGATTGGCGCAGGACGTGATTTAACTTCACCATTAAAGGATAGTTTATGCTCTACTTCACCTTGTGCTTCTGATAACTCTTTTAATAACGCAGGAGAAATAGTTAGGCGATCACAACCTGCTAATTCTAAAATTTCACCAATATTACGGAAGCTTGCTCCCATAACGACGGTGTTATAACCATGCTCTTTATAGTAGTTATAAATTTCAGTTACAGAAATAACACCTGGATCTTCTGCTGGTGCAAACTCTTTTTTATCTGTATTGGCTTTATACCAATCCATAATACGGCCAACGAATGGAGAGATCAGGTATACACCAGCTTCTGCACATGCACGAGCTTGAGCAAAAGAGAACAGTAAAGTTAGGTTACAGTTGATACCTTCTTTTTCTAATTGCTCAGCTGCACGAATACCCTGCCATGTAGAAGCAAGTTTAATCAGGATACGATCGTTACTAATACCCGCTTCGTTATACAGTTTAATTAAACGACGAGCTTTGACAATACAGGCTTGGGTATCATAAGAAAGACGTGCGTCAACTTCTGTTGAAATACGACCTGGGATCAGTTTTAAGATTTCTAAACCAATATTGACAGCAAGTTTATCACACGCATCAACGATTTGTTGCTCGCGAGAATCGCTTTGTGAACGCGCCCATTCAATCGCTTCATCGATTAATTTACGATATTCAGGAATTTGGGCTGCATTTAAAATTAAAGAAGGGTTGGTAGTTGCGTCTTGAGGTTGATACAGTTTCATTGCTGCAATGTCACCTGTATCAGCTACAACTGTAGTCAGTTTACGCAAAGAAGTTAATTTGTTGGTCATTTTGTTTATCTCATCTACTAGGTAAATCTGTTTGCAGTCACCTGCGGATATCTATTGATAATAACATGGACTGCTCACACTACAAGATGCTTAGATTCATCGAAAGCAATTATTTGAATGCCAAACGATTTCGCAAAACAAAAGTAGCAAAAAACAGAATAACAACTCAGGCTGAATCGTTTAATATGTCTATTTTATGGCACATTGGTGAAAGTATTGTTTTTTCCTATTATTATGATTTAACTTATCTACCAAACAATTTGCTATAGTAGAACTAAATCAAAATAACTATTGAGGGAATTATGCTAATTACTATTTCACCAGCTAAAACACTGGATTTCGAATCGCCTTTAGCAACAACGCAGTTCACCCAGCCTGAATTGCTAAAATATTCCCAACAACTTATTACAGAATGTCGAAAACTGTCGTCCAGTGATATCGCAAGCTTAATGAAAATTAGTGATAAATTGGCAGGACTAAATGCGGCTCGCTTTGGTGAATGGCAACCTGACTTTACACCCGATAATGCGCGACAAGCCATTTTAGCGTTCAAAGGTGATGTTTATACCGGAATGCAAGCCGCTGAACTTTTCACTGATGACGACTTTCAATTTGCACAACAGCATTTACGTATCCTTTCCGGTTTATATGGCGTATTGCGCCCACTCGATTTAATGCAACCTTACCGCTTAGAGATGGGCATAAAACTGAACAATAAAAAAGGCAGTGATCTATACCAGTTTTGGGGTAACATAATTACTGAAACGTTAAATAACGCCCTTGAAGCTCAAGGGGATAATATCTTGGTTAATTTAGCCTCTGATGAATATTTTAAATCAGTCAACCCCAAAAAACTCAATGCTGAAATTATTAAACCTGTTTTTCTTGATGAGAAAAATGGCAAATATAAAGTAATTAGTTTTTATGCTAAAAAAGCAAGAGGTTTAATGAGCCGTTTTATTATTCAAGAAAGATTAAGTGATAAGGCACAACTTAAAGAATTTAATCTAGAGGGTTATCAATTTAATGCCGCCGAGTCTGAAGGCAATACTCTTGTCTTTAAACGTGCAGAACATTTAGCAAAATAAGCCTCATTTTTTGCTATCAAATGATAGTAATTCATAAAAATAGCCCTGAAACTAGGGCTATTTTTATTGGGTCACAAGGGAAATTATAAATGCTTAACGACCACAGCTAAAGGCGACCAGTTTGATGAGGGAATAACGTCACTGCCTTGCATTGTCGATAGTTGTTGCTGATTAAATTGAGCCATTTGTTGAATAATTGTCGCAAGGGATCCCATTGATAATGTCTGTTCTTTTTCGATAACCTTCACAGGATCAGTTTCTATTTTCTCTACTCGGTTTGTTTTAACAGTCAAGACAAATTGATTATCAGCAGTTCGATACTGTTTATCTTCACCTACTTGAGAGGATATTAATTTTTCATGCTCAGATAATCCTAATACAAAAATATGGCTCATTTCACCTTCATCATACACCGTCACTTCACCATGACGTTTTTGTACCACATAAACATTATTACCACTTCCTCCACTTAAATAATCATTTCCTGAAGTTGAAATAAACAAATCATGTCCACTTCCGCCATTAAGATTATCATTACCTTCTCCAGCAATTAAAATATGGTGCCCTTCATTGACAACAATATGATCATCACCTTTACCCCCATCAATCACTGAGCTACTCTGATTATGATTAACAACAATATCATCACCATCCATTAATTCTATAACCGGTAATAAATCTATAGCTTGCATAGCTTGGGGCGAAATATTATGTGCTAATAGACTTAAAATAGAAGGCATACGTGGAGATAAAAGAGAATATGCTGATAATGTCTCTTGATTTAAACGTAGGGAGGGTGGGATCATCAAAACATCACTTTGATGACTCAACCTAACATCCAAAGTGATAGTGGGGATCAGTAAACGCAGACCGCTGTCTGGCTTAGGCAAATGAAAAACTCGATTATCTTTATCAATAAATTGAAGTGTCATTCCTGAGTTAAAAATAGCACTAACACTTTCCGTATCGAAAACAAGTTTAATATGAGCATCAGGATTATAGCGATGAGATAAAACGCCATCACTAAACATCAAATCAAATCCACTCACATCGGATAAAAAGAAATGACTAGTACAATCAGATGTTAATTGTTTATCATTATCGCTCAGAGAAATAGTGATCTTTTCATTTCTATTTTTAGCTAGCAATGAGCTTATTTGATAATTGTCATAACCACGACTCAGTTTAATTGATGAATGAGCCGTAATTCCAGCATAATGATTATTTTCGCTATTACCCTGTAGATTAAGCTTTAAATGTTCTCCAGAAGAGAAACCACTGTATTGTAGCTCAGGTAATAATTGAATAAGTTTAGTTTTATTTTCAGATTGAATAGACAATGTGTGTTTATCGTCATTAACAGAAAGCTGTTGCAGCTTCTCTTGCTGATTATACTTTTCTAAATAACTAAAGTTATATGATACCTCTCTTGGTTGATTATTATTTTCATTAATAGTAAGTATAAAACCATCCATAGTCACAATGGTATATCGATGGGCTAATAATTGACTATTTTTATCTTGGTATACATGACTTAAGGCAATTAAGTGCTCGATAAATTGATCAGGATCTTTATCATTACCAACTTTAAGCGTAAAAACAATATCTGTTTCACGACGAGAAATAGCCGTAATTTCATCAAAAGTATAATTTAACTGGATAAGACTAGCTTCTGTATGCGTCTCTTCATCGATAATAGTTTCAAGTTGTTTAACATTATTATCCGTATTTGATGCTCTTAGAATAGTATAACGATCATTTCCCGCCCCTCCTTGTGCATAACCTTCCCGTAATACCAGCGTATCATCTCCAGCTAATCCATATAATGAATCTACTCCTCCCATGCCATTTAAATAGTTATTTTTTTGGTCACCATAAATAATATCATTACCTATTTCACTGCCTACTACATTTTCGATACTATCTAAATAGGCAATAACGGGTTGTTTTTGTAGTGTTATATTAGGCATTGCATCCGCTAATTTATGGGTGTAAATTTGTCCTTGTTCTTGAAAGATAAAAAGTCTGGCATGAAAACTCTGACTATTGGATTTATTTTCTCCCCCGATAAATTTAATATAATTTTTAGATAAGTTAACTTCATACCCTATATATTTTTTTTCTGTCTGAATAATACGTAATGTATCATTACCTTCTCTACCATAAAAACGGCTGGCATAACGAGGGGATTTTGAAGTGAACACATTAAAGGTGTCATCTTTTTCTCCTCCACTTAATCGTTTAGTCCCATTATGAATATCAAATATATTTTGTGTTATTAATGGTGCAGCAATAATATCATCCCCATTATAAGTATTAAAATAAAATAGTTCATTCTCACGCCAACTTGGCTCAAAATATTGTTTTCTTGCTGTTGATTTAATTAAATCATCTGTTAATTCTCCTGATGATAAATTTTGCAATGTTTTTTCTTTTGTTGTTCTTATTTTATCAAAAAAAGAGATATCTACCTCATCCTCAAAAACAGAATTATCATCTTCAAATGCAAAATTAATCGTGTAACGATTTAATTGATTAACATAAAAATCCATATCAAAAATCAGAATTTCTTCTGTTGCGATGGCTTCTTTAGGAACATAGTATTTATATTCCGTTCTTTCGACACTAAGATAATGAGAAAGCGCAGCTATCTTTTCTGCTTCTTCTTTACTTAAATTTTTCGCTACTCGTTGTACAACAATTTCTCCAAACGGATTAAGTATATTATCTAACGTTTTCCCCAATATACGAGGGATCACTTTATAATAATGATGTTCTTCATAAAATTGTTTCTCATTCGAATAAAAATAATAACTGTGAGGCTCCTGTTTTTTTATTTCATTAAGATGTTCTTGCGCATTTTGGTCAATCATGGTTTCTAACTGTGATTTTGTCTCTAAATAGACGATTTCATTCTTTTTGCTTGGTAAGATATCCCCCATTAAAAATGCATAAAAACCATTATTAAGTTCTTCTAGTGGTGTAAATCCTATTTTTTCTTTCGCTTCTTCTATCAGTCTTGCGGCATTATAAATTGAAATAGCTAAGGCGATAACAGCGCCAGCGACAATACCAATAGGCCCCGCGACCGTAGAGCCAGCAAGCATTGCGATAGAAACCCCCAAAGTGACCAATCCGGAGACTATAGCTAAAGAGCCATTCACAATATAGTCAATCCGTCGTTTTTCATTTTTTTCTACTGAGATACGACTAAAGTTATCGTAGATATTATAGATATCAAATCCAATAGACAGGATATTAAGTCCGATACCTATTCTAGTGCTAGTTTTACTAATATACTCCAAAGGATTATTACGGTACTTTAATAATCCTTTAGCTAAAGCGATTTCAATGACTTCAGATAAGCCGTTATAGGCCATTTCTGACCATGTTATGGCAAGATTATTGATGGTCTCTTTATGCTCTTGTGGGGTTAATAGCGGATTATTAAGTTGCTCAGCAAGCATAAAGGTTGAATTGATTGATTGCCACATACCGAAGCTAATATTAGCGTAACCAATTTTACTGATAACTCTCATATGTCTGGGAATTTTTAATGAAGGTATTCTTAAATTTTCCCAATCTTGCTGATTATACTGTTTACTACCTAATGCTATTATTTTCATTAATCTTTCATGAGCTGCGACATAATCAGCTCTACTGGCCATATGAGAAAGAAAATATTTAATTTTATCTTGTTTGTTATTTAATAGATAACGTAATAATGCAATAACTTCTTTATCTTTTTCATTGCCCGTCACAGATAAAAAATAATCATTAAGATGCTGAGGATCAAAGGTAATTTTTTTATCCCAGTTCTCTATCTGATTAAGATCTATCGCATCGATACTTTCACCATTTATCTTTGCACCTAAATAACAGAGTAATCTTTTGTCAATGACAAGATTATTAATTTCCACTTTAGATGAAATGGTAGAGCTATCTTCACTTGTGGCTAAGTTAACTTCGCCTTTAAACTCATTGAGTTTATTTAATGCTTCTACTGGCGATAAAGCGCTAATTTCTTCATTAGACTGACTGATAACAGCGAGTTTTTTTAAATTATTTATGGTCTCTTTATAGAGTTCAAAGCTTGAAATTGTGTTCAATAATACTCGTGATAAAATACCTTTATTATCCTTATCAAAAAAAGCATTAAGCCTATTTTTAGATAGTTCACTTAAATTATCTATTAAGAGAGGAGTATCATAAATTGCATGAATAAGTTCAATAACTTGATACGTTCTTTCCATTAAATTATAGTTCCCATAGTCTTTATTAGTTATTTCTTGCCACTGTTCAAAGTTCGTTCCATCCATTAAAAATTGGTTAAATTCTTTATTAACAGAGGGATCATAAAGTGATTGAATTAAATTCCTTTTTATTAAACTATTATCTGACGTATTAAATATTGCCGATAATTCAACCAAATATTTCTCAATTGCATTATCAATGAGTAAATCATGATTAATTATTTTATCACTGAGTTCTGTGAGTTTTTCTTTATGATATTTAAGGTTAATTTGATCGACTTTCCTAATAATCGCACCTAATTGAGCATAATTGATCTGATAGCGATTTAACTGAATGTAGTTTAAAATATCAGCAATGGTCATATTGTCAGAATAGTCAGGGAAAATAGTGCTAATCTCATTCTGATAACCTAACTTAAACTCTTGATTATCTCTATAATTAGTGTAATTATGTGAGACGAATTGATAGATTTCTACAGCATATTTTTTATTTTCAATATCTACTCTTTGCCTATTAGAAATTGTATTAGGCTCATTAGGTACTGTTTCAGTAAGTAACGTATTAGATGCACCTGTATCAGCAAGTAAAGGGTGACCAGTAAACTGACTTTCAGTCGTCGGTCTTACCATAATGTATTCATTTTCAAGTATAAGACTGTTATCCGTCACAGTATAAATAGGCATATTTAGCCGCTGAGCAACTCCTTCAATAAATAAATGACCACTTTGATAACTAAATAAAGTCTCCTTATTAGCAAAAACAATTGTTCTTTCACCAACAAATTGATGTTGTAAAATAACATTTTGTAGTGATTCAACACGATTTTTCTGCTTAACAAGCACATTAGTCGCAGGAAAGTATTCTTCATTTCCAGCAGCAATCACTCTTATTTTATGTTTTAAACAATAATCAAGAAAACGGCCTATTTCTGGTTTATCTTTTAAGTATTGTGTTAATTGTTCACTTTTTACACCATTATAGAAATAAATGACGATATCATCTTGATAAATTCCACTAATACTTTCAATAACAATATTGTCTACAAAATCTCTAGTAATAAAATTATTATCAACAAATAAAAAATCAAAATTTTCTTTACTTTCATTAAATAATAAATAACTACCATCTATTTCATTTTTGTTCTGATTAAATGACTTTTCTAGTAGGGTAAGAGGATTATTTTCATTAATATAAAAATTACTAGGATGATAGCCATAGTTTCGCTCCTGATAATTATTATTAAAATAACTTTCTAATTGTGCTATTTCATGAATAATCACTCTATTATTAAACTGATGATTGCTAAAAAACTCAAAATATAAATCACGATAAATACCTGTATCATCTGCTTTTTTTATAGAATCAATTTCATCTTCAATCAAATGAAGAAGCTTATTAACATACTTGTTGTTTCTATATTCTGATAATCTTTGATAAGTTAATTTTAAGTGCAGTCTATTTTCATCATCTAAAAGAAAAAGATTTTTTATTTCAGAAATATCGATACCATCAATAATTTCTTTTAACGTTTTATAATTATTTTTAAAATTAATCGTATAATCATAACCAACAACCCCAACATTTCTATTTTTATCTAATATTAAAAAAGGGTTATCAATAATTTGCTCATAAATAAAATTACTAATTCCAGTATAACCTTCATTGATTTCATTAACCATCATTCGATAAAAAATTGCCGCCACTAGGCTATTTTTTTGTGCTAATGCAATTAACTTTTCCTTTCCATAAAGAAGATCGCCATAGAATAATTTATCTTCTATTTTCTTTTTCACTTGATTCAGTATATCAACAAGAGAAATACTTTCATTGTTCTGATTAAATAGTATAATTTCATCAATTATAGAAAAACTGGCTGTTATTTTATCAAAATAAATATTCCCCCTTAGTGTATCAATTAATGAAACAATTTTATTCAATGAAAATGATTTTTTACCATTTAATAAATAACTATTAATCTTAATTAAATCTCGATAATAAACATCATTAAATTCCAGATATCCTTTTGGCTTACTCATTTTTTGATGTGTATTAAATTCAGTAAATTGAATATCAATACCATCACTATTACTCATTATAATTACTTTACTGGATTTATTATTCTCAAGAATTTTATCTAAATTATTTTTAACTAAAAATATTCCCTCATCAACAAAAACATTTTTGACCACGACTTCAACTAATTCACTATTTATTTTAAGTTCTAAAATGAGATCACGCTGTTCACTGTAATGAATAACTCGCCCAACAACACCATCTTTAAAAGGCAATGAAAAACCAATTTTTTTTATATTTTCAGCAATACCTTTATGTAACTCGATTTCACTTTGATCCCATAAACTACGATATTTCGTTGTAGGATTTTTTTTATATTCATCAATTATAAAATATTCTTTTCCATCAGCTTTATTTAGAGTATAAGAGCCCATTGTTTTTATCAAAGCGTCTTTTATTGATTCTATATTAGAAAATTCCGCCAATTCAGAATTAGAATCAAATAACGTAAATTTATAATGATTATTAGAATATCTCTTATAAGCAAGAGCAATGGCATGCGTTTTAAATGCAATAATCGCATAATATTCATTATAATATTGCATTATATATTCTAAGTGATAATTTATTTGTGAGAGACTACTTTCTAGCCTATTTGCATTCGATGCTTTCAAGCCATTTTCTGCTAAAATTTTTCGGTATTCGGTCGCCTTTGTTAAATCAGAAATTGTATAATTTATTTTTTCATATATTCTCTCCATTTGAAAAATCTGTGCGAATTTAATTTCCTTGATCTCTTTAATCAATTTTAACACTTCATATTCTTGTACACTATCAAATATAATTTTTTCAAGCTTATCAGATATCTTTTCTTTTTTATCTTTGTAAAGATTAATATTTTCCTTTAGCCAATGTAAATATTTATTCCCTCCTTCTATACCATTATTTCTAACCTCCAATAAATATTTCAAACTTATTCCATAACATACCCCTGAAAGTGGATCAAAATGGCTAAAGTTATAATTAGTTTCAGCTGAAGCGACAAGATTAATTCTTCCCATTATCTTTTCTAATGGTATTAATAAATCAGAAGTTTGTGAAAAATATTTAACGGATTTATCTCTCATTTTAGTAAAGAACCAATCCTTATCTAATTTATAAAGTAAATGCTCACCATTTTCTTTTAGCTGACGATGTTTAGCTACGGCAATCAAGAATGCTTCATCAATATTATTAAGATATATATGGAGTATTTTTTCTGAGTTTTCTTTAGAATCTCTAACAATAAAAATATTTTTATATGAATAGCTATCTATTAATTCAATAGTTAAATGACTATCAATATGTACCTGTTTTTTTGCCTTGATATCATTAATGACTTCGGCATAAATATCTTTAGTTGTTACTTGCCAATATTTATCGAGAGTAAAGAAATTAAAATATTCGTTCTTAGCGTAAAATCGGTAATATATAGAGTTATCAGCAACACTTTTTTTAACCATTTGGTTAATAGTATGAATAAGGTCATCTTTTTTAGAAAAGAATTCTACTGTACCTTCAAAGTCAATGATTTTAAATAATTGATTGGTATTATCTATCTGTATAAATAAGTTTTTATCTTCTATTTTTAAGTGAAAGGATCCTGATGGGTAATGCTGAAATACTGAATTAATACGTATTTTATTTAGCTTTTGATAATTTTTGTTTGTAAGATAAGAATTATTAACAAATAAATTTTCTATACTTGCATTAATCTCTTTTACAATAAAATCAATCGCTTTAGTAAATTTATCCCGATTATAAAGAGATAAATTACTTTCTATTTTTATTAAAAAATCATTAGCAGCATATTCATTTTTATAAGTAAGAATATAAATATAATTCTCAATTAAAACACGTCTTACTGACTCAATATTAAAAGGTAATTCAACACTATGCTCTTTAATATATTTCACTATTTCTAGTGTAATTCTTTCAATATCATCATTGATATTAATTTTCTTAAATCCATCCATAGCCTACCTCTTTATTATTAATTACATTAAGAGATAAAAACTAGTGTAATTCTCCTTAGCATTAAATGATTATTTTCTTATTTTTATTTGGGTATAAAATTATTTAAAACAATAAAAAAGCTCACCCTTATAGTGAGCTTTTTAATAAAAATAAAATTAATTAATATAAATAATTATATTTATTTAGGTGCTCGTTCTAACAAAAATGCTCTTAATTGAGAAAAATCTGCCGGTAAAAGATGCGATAGTAATTTTTTATCAGCACGCTCAGCTAATTCTTTTGGTAAAGGTAATGTATCACCTAAAATACGTTCAACATTTTCTTTAAATTTCGCCGGATGAGCTGTACCTAAAAATACCCCATATTCTCCTTCTTGTAGCTCATCACGTAATAGACGATAAGCAACCGCCGCATGAGGCTCTGAAATATAGCCTTTTTGTGCCAGTTCACGTACGGTTTCTTCCGTCGTTTCATCGCTCACAGCCCCATGCGAAAGATCAGACAACAGCCAACCTTTGCGACGATATAACTCTTCAATACGAGGCCAATTATTAGGCTGGCTAACATCCATCGCATTTGAAAGTGTTGCTATTGTCCGATGTGGTTCCCATTTACCACTATCTAAATAACGAGGAACGGTATCATTCACATTGGTCGCCGCAATAAAACGCTTAACAGGCAATCCCATAGATTTAGCCAGTAATCCTGCAGTGAGATCACCAAAATTACCACTTGGTACAGAAATGACTAATTGTTGACGTTTTTCAGCTGGAATTTGTGCAACCGCTTCAAAGTAATAGCAGATTTGTGCCATTAGGCGGCTAATATTAATCGAGTTAGCCGAGTTTAAATGCATGGTGTTCTTTAAATATTCATCATCAAATGCCTGTTTGACTAATGCTTGGCAAGCATCAAAGTCATCTTGAATAGCAACAGTATGAATATTTTCCCCTAATGTACAAAATAGTTTTTCTTGTAATGGGCTGATTTTTCCTTGGGGATAGAGGATCACGACTTGGACATTATCTAACTTGTAGAAAGCATGAGCGACCGCTGCTCCTGTATCACCCGATGTCGCCGTTAATATTGTAACAGGCTGGTCACCCGCGACTTCTGATAACATTTGAGCCATAAAACGGCCACCAAAGTCTTTAAAAGCCAGCGTTGGTCCGTGGAAGAGTTCAAGGCAACTAATATCCTCTTCTATTTGTGTCACTGGCGCAGGAAAAGCAAATGCCGTATTCACACGTTTTGCTAACACATCAGCAGGAATTTCATCACCGATAAAAGCACTTAAAATACGGCTACTGCGTGTTGCAAAGTCTAATTTTAATAGCGCATCAATTTCTGCTTGAGAAAATGAAGGCAAGTCTTTGGGAAAAAAGAGTCCTTGCTGTTTTCCTAAACCTTGTTTAACAGCTTGAGCAAAGCTGACTTGTTCTTGGTTATCTTTTAAATTATATAATTTCATTACTTACCCTATCTCTCTTGCGCCACGAGTATCTAAACGGCAGATGTGTACAAAGCCTTCATCGTTTTGTACATAATGTTGTTGTAACCATTGCGCCACATCTTGGGCAATAGCCAATGAATCAGTAATAGAAAACAGCGTTGGCCCTGAGCCTGAAATACCGCATGCAAGCGCGCCTTTTTGTAATGCAGCCTCTCTCGCTTTATCAAAACCAGGGAGCAACTGTGTTCGATAGGGCTCTGCAATCACATCTTTCATTAAGCTTGCGGCAAGTTTTGGTTGTTGTGTATGACAAGCATGAATAAATCCAGATAAATAACGACCATGATTAATAATATCAGCTTTATCGTATTGTTTAGGGAGGATAGCCCTTGCTTGTGCCGTTGAGACTTTGATCCCCGGATAAGCCATCACCCAATACCAATCGTCAAAAGCTGGCACAGACTGACAAATAATGTCGTTTTGTTCCAAAATAAGTTGTAGACCACCTAAATAACATGGCGCGACATTATCGTAGTGCACACTACCGGAAATACGGCCTTCCAGCTCTCCCATCATTAATAATAAGTGGCTTTCACTAAATGGTTTGTGAGCAAATTCGTTTAATGCAACGAGTGCAGCCACAACAGAACAAGCACTTGATCCTAATCCTGAGCCTATCGGCATGTTTTTTTCAAGTGTCATCGAGACAGGTAATTGTTTACCTAATTTTTCACAAAATAGCTCCCAACATTGATAAACAATATTTTGCTTAGCATCAGAAGGTAATTTACTAACAAAGCGCCCTTTGCTGTGAAGTTGAAATTCTTGCGCCGCTTCAACGGTTACGCAATCTCCTAATAATTGACCATCAATAGGCGAAACAGCGGCTCCTAACACATCAAAACCGACACTCACATTGCCAATTGACGCCGGTGCATAAACTTTAACCACCTTTAAACTCCTAATTTCCATGATAGTGTACGTAATACATCTGCAAATACCCCAGCAGCAGTGACATCATTTCCTGCACCATATCCACGTAAAACTAAAGGAATTGGTTGATAGTAGCGAGTGTAGAAGGCTAGTGCATTTTCACCATTTTTTACTTTAAAGAGAGGATCGTTAGCATCAACGGCCATTATTTTGACTTGGCATTTCCCCTCATTGATGATCCCCACATAACGTAATACCTTCGCTGACTTTTGGGCTTCTTCGACTTTAGCATCAAACTCAACATCTACTTGAGGTAAGCGGTTTAAGAAACTCTCGACATCACCTGTACTATCAAATGAGCTAGGTAAAACAGGCTCTACATCAATATCACTCAACTCTAATTGATAGCCCGCTTCACGAGCGAGAATTAGCAGTTTACGTGCAACATCCATTCCCGAGAGATCATCTCTTGGATCTGGCTCTGTAAACCCTTTTTCTTTCGCAGAAAGTGTCGCTTCAGACAAGCTTTTTCCTTCATCTAGCTGACCAAAAATATAAGAGAGTGAGCCAGAAAGAATACCATTAAATTGTACCAACTCATCGCCAGCATTAAGCAAGTTCTGTAAGTTTTCAATAACAGGTAAACCCGCACCAACATTAGTGTCATATAAGAATTTACGACGTGATGCTTCCGCTGATTGGCGAATTTGATGATAGTAATCCATCGACATCGTATTGGCTTTCTTATTAGGCGTAACAACATTAAAGCCATTTTGTAAGAAATTGGCGTATTGCTGTGCAATCATTTCGTTTGAAGTGCAATCAACAATCACAGGATTGAGGAAGTGGTACTCTTTTTCTAAGCGAATAAGCTGACTAAAGCTAAAAGGCTCTTTAGCTGCTTGTAGCGCTTGTTGCCAATTATCTAAATCGATACCTTGCATATTGGTTAGCATCGCACGTGAATTGGCAATCCCACAAACACGTAGGTCGATATGTTTGTTTTTTAACCATGCTTGTTGACGATGGATCTGCTCGATTAGCGCGCTGCCAACACCACCGACACCGACAATAAAGACTTCTACGATTTGGTTAGTGTTAAAGAGCATTTGGTGACATAAACGCACCGCATTCGTCGCTGCATCATTGGCAATAACTGCAGAGATAGAACGTTCAGAAGAGCCTTGAGCAATAGCAACAATATTAATATTGCCTCGAGTTAAAGCAGAGAAGAAACGGGCTGAGATCCCTTTAAGGGTGCGCATACCATCACCGACAACCGAGATGATAGCAACATTGTTCATAATATCTAACGGATCAAGTACGCCATCTTTTAACTCTAGATAGAACTCTTCTGACAGTGCTTTTTGCGCTCTAATTAGCTCTTTTTGCGGTACACAAAAACTAATACTGTATTCAGATGAAGATTGAGTAATTAATACTACCGATATTCCTGCACGCGACATCACAGAAAAGACACGAGCCGCCATACCCACCATTCCCTTCATACCTGGCCCTGATACATTGATCATTGCCATATTATTCAGGTTAGTGATCCCTTTTACCGGCGTGCTGTCATCTTTTTGACCATCACCTATTAACGTACCCGGTGCTTCTGGATTGCCCGTATTTTTAATTAAACAAGGGATTTGAAATTGAGCAATAGGTGCAATAGTGCGTGGATGAAGGACTTTGGCACCAAAGTAAGAAAGTTCCATCGCCTCTTGATAGGACATGCCTTTTAATAGGTGTGCATCTGGGACGAGGCGTGGATCACAGGTGTAAACACCATCAACATCCGTCCAAATTTCACAACATTGTGCACGTAAACACGCGGCTAATACGGCGGCTGAATAATCTGAACCATTACGACCGAGAACCACAAGCTCATTTTTTTCATTACCGGCAGTGAAACCTGCCATCAAGATCATATGATCTTTCGGAATATTAAGGGCGGAAATACGGCGAGTTGATTCAGGAATATCCACTGTCGATTCGAGATAATGACCTTGAGCAAGGAGATTTTTAACCGGATCAATGACGGTAACGTTATACCCTCTGGCTTGTAACACCGACTCCATAATGGCAATCGAAAGCTTTTCACCACGACAAATCATCGCAGCATTGATGCTATCAGGACATTGCCCTAATAGGGAGATACCATGCAGGATATGTTTAATCTCAGCAAACTCACGCTCAACTTTGTCTTTTAAGCCTTGGTAATCAAAACCAGGTTGATTTTCTCGTAAACCTTGCAATAGATTAGCGAAGATTTGCTCTGCTTCTCGTACTTGAGTGAGAGGTTCTTCTCCTTCTGCCGTTTTTTCAATCATTGCCACCAAGTAATTCGTTATCTTGGCAGGTGCTGATAATACCAGAGCGACTTGTCCCTGCTCTCGTTTTTTCTCAGCGATATCAGCAACATTCAGTACCCTTTCTGCATTGGCAACTGAAGTTCCCCCAAATTTTAACACTCGCATACAGCTCTCCTGATTTTTCGCCAAAAAAAAGCCCGCATTTCTCAATGCGGGCTTTTTCGTTTTTTGTTTTTTATATGCGACAGCCCGCCCCGTAATATAAAATTCCGGTGGTGGTGGTAATAATTGTATTCATAGTCACTGGGCTGTAAGTACGCATAACAATCCTGTCTGTCTCAAAATTAGTTTGACCCTATACTGGTTAAAGCAAAGCGAGAGAGATGTCAAATTTTTTCTTTTCTATTGCCTCAATTTACCTACAATTTAAATAAAATTTATTCGAGCATTACTTATATTGTAGTATACATATTACTACTAATAAGTGGGAATTACAGAAAATAACGCTACCATTTAAGAGTTACTTAGACATTTGTACTTTTACAAATAATAAGGTATTTTATTTCACTTCTTTTTTTGTAACAAAACTGGTAAAAAGATAAAATCTCACTATATTTAACATATATTTTTCTTTTGCATTACATAAATCAAATTATATAGTTAACTATTGAAATCAAGGTTAAGCTGTTATCTTGATTTTGATATGTGTCAACAAAAGTTAGCTTTTTAGATGGTATTTAATACAACAGGTGTTATATTGCTGTTAATAGACTATGGGCATTTTACATTCTGATTTTAACGTCCATTGTCAGTAAAATAGGTCATGTTTGTAATTAATAACGTGATGGTTATTTATCGAATTTTCATCTGGGTCTAATTTTGGCGTGCTAATAACAAAAATGAATAACCACACACCTTGCACACACAGAAGTTACACACAGATATCCTTTTTCTATTTTTGGTAATTTTAGGTAGCAAATATGCAAACCCCGCACATTCTGATTGTTGAAGATGAAGTAGTTACTCGTAATACCCTGAAAAGCATATTCGAAGCTGAAGGGTATATCGTTCACGAAGCCACTGATGGCAACGAGATGCATAATATTCTGTCCGACCATGATATCAATTTGGTCATTATGGATATTAATCTTCCTGGTAAAAACGGTCTTCTATTAGCCCGTGAATTACGTGAACAGGTAAGTGTTGCATTAATGTTCCTAACAGGTCGTGATAATGAAGTTGATAAAATCTTAGGCCTTGAAATTGGTGCCGATGATTACATCACTAAACCATTTAATCCTCGTGAATTAACTATCCGTGCTCGTAACTTATTGTCACGCACTATGAATTTAGCGAATGGCACAGAAGAGCGTCGTTTAGTTGAAAGCTATAAATTTAATGGTTGGGAGCTAGATATTAATAGTCGCTCTCTTATTAGCCCTACAGGTGAACAGTATAAATTACCTCGTAGTGAGTTTCGTGCGATGTTACATTTCTGCGAAAACCCAGGAAAAATCCAAACTCGTGCAGAATTACTGAAAAAAATGACGGGTCGTGAATTAAAACCTCATGATCGTACTGTAGACGTTACCATTCGTCGTATTCGTAAACACTTTGAATCAACCCCTGATACACCTGAGATTATCGCTACTATCCATGGTGAAGGTTATCGTTTCTGTGGTGATTTAGACGAGTGATATCAGTGTTACCATAGTAAAAAAGAATGCAAAAAACCCCGGATTTCAGTTTCGGGGTTTTTCTTTATTAAAGCGTAAAAGATAAAAATTGATCTTAGCGACTATTTTAAATAGAAACTAATTTATCAGCTAAAAAAATTTCTTACACTTAATCTTATTAATTTTTTTAATTAATTAAAAAAAATTACTCTTTCCATGGCATGATGGGTACTGCACTAATGGCATTTTTCGGTGAGCCATCGATAACCTTATCAGAGTAAGTAAGATATATCAGTGCATGGCGGTTTTTATCGTAAAAACGCACCACTTGTAGCTTTTTAAAGACCAGTGACGTTCTTTTTTGAAAAACAACATCACCACGATTTTTACCTTTTAAGACTTTTTCGCTTAATTCGATTGGCCCTACTTGTTGGCAAGAAATAGCCGCATCGGCGGTATCTTCAGCAAGCCCTAAACTACCGGAAATGCCCCCTGTTTTAGCACGGCTTAAATAACAAGTGACATTTTTAACTTCAGGATCATCAAAAGCTTCAATAACAATTTTATGATTGGCACCAAAAAACTTAAAAACCGTATCGACATAACCAATTTCTTCAGCTTTCACCATTATTGACATAGGAAGCAAGATAGAAAGTGCGAGTATCTTTTTGAAATTAAACATATTAAATTTATTCCATAAAAAGAAGAAAGAATGATTTTGTCTAGGATAAAGCAAACTTTTGTTAACTGGTAGAATAATTTGTATACATGACTCATTGAAAAAGACTATATTTCATCTTTATCTAACAATATAACTTGTTATAGACGTTCAGGCTATTTACCATCTACAGCATAAATAAACGAATATGACTAAGGGAGATGTATGGATCAAACCAACATCATACGTGATTTACTCGCTTGGCTTGACAATAATCTGGATCAGCCACTATCCCTCGATAATGTCGCAACTAAAGCGGGTTACTCTAAGTGGCACCTACAACGCATGTTTAAAGAAGTAACAGGGCAGGCGATTGGTTCTTATATTCGTTCGAGGCGTCTATCTCGCGCGGCTGTGGCATTGCGTTTAACAAGTCGTCCTATCTTAGATATCGCTTTACAATATCGTTTTGATTCTCAACAAACATTTACTCGCGCCTTTAAAAAGCAGTTTGATAGAACTCCAGCCCTATATCGCCGTTCTGATGAGTGGTGTGCTGTTGGTATTTGTCCTCCAATAAAATTAGATCCTCAGCCTTTGCCTAAATGGGAATATGTGCAATTACCGGAGATAAAATTGATTGGTATTGAACAAACTTGTAGCCATACACTAGAACAATGGGCCAATGCTTGTTCCGATATGCGTCAGACATTTTGGCAAAATTATATTACTAAGGTAAACACTATCCCTCATGAAGTTTATGGCTTGCACCATACGCAACACAGTGATGAGCATGAAGATGAACAGCGCGTTATCTACACCACCGCCGTTGAGCCTGCTTATGCGAGTTTTGTAGAAGATGATACTGCTTATGAAGTCATATTGGAGGCTGGCGATTATATTCGCTTTGACTTCGAGGGAGAGGCAAAACGAGGCGCCATGCAGGAGTTTTTATTCTTGATTTATGGTGTTTGCTTGCCAACCATGGGGCTTACTCGCCGTAAAGGGCATGATATTGAAAAGTATTATCTTAAAGAAGTGCACTATGACAATGTGATGACCGCCGAGCCACAAGATCATATTAAGCGTTTTGAGTATTATATTCCCATTAAACGCGAATTGGCCTAACAATAAGACTCTCTTTTACAGCAAAGAGAGTCTGTTATTATCATTAGCGCTGTACTTCATCAAGAGCGATATCAGTAAGATGACTCACATCCCCTGCTGTTTCGATTACCCATCCATTAGCGAGCCAAGGACTGTTTTGATAGTCCACTCGTGAAATTGAACAGTTACGTAGTCTTAAACGTCGTTCAGCGTAAGCAGGTAGGCCTAACACAGTACTTAGCAGGCAACCTAATGCAATACCGTGACTCACCAGTAAAGGACGGCTATGGTCTGGTAACGCCAAGCAACTGTTTAAAGCAGCCTGCATACGATTAGCTAATTCCACCATGGATTCTCCTTGGGGAATTCGTCCATCAGGTGTACCATCAATTAAACTCTTGCGCCAAGCTTCTTCTTGTGTATTTAATGTGGCGATCTCTCGCTGTTCAAGAACGCCCATATCAAGTTCACGCAAACGGGGATCCGTGATTACGTCACAGCGACAAGCTTGTGCAATAATCTCTGCCGTCTGACAAGTCCGGCCAAGATCACTAGAAATTATGTGGGTAATACCTGCTGATTTTACTCTTTCAGCAACTTGTTGTGCCTGTCGCACACCCATTGCTGTTAGTGGGCTATCAGATTGCCCTTGTATACGTCTCGCCACGTTCCACTCAGTTTCACCGTGGCGAACAAGATAGACCTGTAACATACATTTTTTCCGTTATACTGCTCTAATTTTTCAAAGGATGATTAACTCATTATGTATCATGTCATTGCAGCCACTACGAATCCAGCAAAAATCAACGCGATCAAACTCGCCTTTGAGCAAGTGTTCGGTAAAGATACCTTTGATATTGAAGATATTAATGTCGATAGCCGCGTTCCACAGCAACCTATTGGAAATACAGAAACGAGAACTGGCGCACGCCAACGTGTGATGGCCGCAAGACAAGTACGTCCAGAAGCTGACTTTTGGGTAGGTGTTGAAGCGGGTATTGAAGACGATATGACCTTTGCTTGGATTGTTATCGAACACGAGCAAATTCGCGGTGAATCTCGCTCAGCCAGTTTAATGCTACCGGAACAGATCTTAAAAGGTGTTCGTGAAGGTCGTGAACTTGGCGATGAAATGGCATTTTTAACCAAGATTGATAATATTAAGCAAAAAGGTGGCGCTATTGGTTATTTTACTGATGGTTTATTAAGTCGCACTTCTGTTTACCAACAAGCGATTGTATTAGCTTTAGTGCCCGTCACTCATGATATTTATAAACAACTTAACAAAAAAGATGATGAATGAGTGATTAAATAGTTCTCTTGTCGCTATTTTAGAAAAATGCCATTTAACCAACTGATTAAATGGCATTTTTATTTCTAACGAATAGGCGATTATTTTTTTATCATAAGCTCTTTTTCAAGCCATAATTTCACATCATGGGGTGCTGTTTTTAAACTATTAGAACCTCTGGTAATAGTGGCGATGCCAACCCCTAATAGCTCTTTTAGCTCTCGCTGACTTAATTCCCCACGCATTAACTCTTGAACAATACGCACTCTTGTTGCTAATGCACTGCGCTCATCTGGCGTCATTAAAAGTTGTAAAACAGGAAATTCAACTCCCTGTTCAAACGCCTGGCGTAATAACTCAACAAAACGTACCCAGTGTTCATTCTCTTCTGGTGATAATGCAGGATCTAGCATAGTGGGAACCTCTTCTAGCCACACTCATAAACTAGTACAAACTATAGCATATTTTATCCTGTGACAAAGAGGTTCCATTAATAAATCGCTTAATTATCTCATTAATAACGACTATTCCACTCAGTTTGAGTTAATACCGGTTGTTGCTCTCCGGCAAAATAGCTATAAAACACCGCAAATGAGAGTACATTTTTGACATAACCGCGCGTTTCTGCGAAAGGAATGCTCTCAATAAAAGCAATAGCATCTAGTTGGCTATTAGCATCAGATAACCAACGGTCAACCCGTGCAGGACCTGCATTATAGGCAGCACTAGATAAAATACGGTTTTGATTAAAACGCTGATAAACAGAATCAAGATAAGCGGTACCAATTTCAATATTTTTAACCGGATCTGTCAGTTGCGCACTACTTGCATACCCGGTAATACCTGCTTGTTTTACCGTGAACTCTGCGGTTTTCGGCATCACTTGCATAAGACCCGTTGCCCCAGCTGAAGAGCGAGCTTGTGGGTTCCATGCACTTTCTTGGCGAGCAATCGCCATCGCATAATTGCGATCTATCGCTTTATCTTTCGTATATCGTTCAAATTCATTTTGCCATGCAAGTGGGAAGCGCTCTTCTAAATGGTTCCACATTTTACCAGTAATCGTTGCTTGTACTGCTAAGTCAGCCCATTGTTGCTCAAAAGCATAACGCGCTAGTTGAGATTGTGTGGTAGCAGGCTGGGTGGCAACATAATTTGCCCACTCAGTACGCGCTAAATTATCCATTTGCCAATACATTAATTCGCGTACTCGTTGCACTTCAGGTTGCTGTGGAATTGTGGGTGAAACACTTGGCGCTTTGTCTATTACCATAACATAAGGTTTACCTAGCTTTTCAGCCGCCACCATAGGATAAAAACCGCGATGTTGCGTTAGTTCTTGTAAAAGCGCTTGTGCTTCACTGTTTTTACCTTGCGATTGCAACACCATCGCTCGCCAATAACGCCACTCCTCTTTATTTTTACTTTCAGGTGATAATCTTTCTAACCATAAAGCTAATTCTGCGGGCTGATTTTGGCTTAACGCTAAACGCACACGACGCTCACGCAGGGTATCTGAAGCGGTATCTTGTATCACACTATCACGCCATTTAGCCTGCTCAGGGGTAGCATATGGCATATATTGCCAAGCGACCGTATCACGCATTAATTGGCGTTCAGCTGCCGTCATTTTTTGAGCTCTGGCAATACTATCAAGCTGTGCTCTTGCACTATCGGCATCTTTTCGCGCCCAACGTGAAAATGCGGCTTGTACAATATTACGCGTAAAATCTGTTGGTGAAAGTTGTGTGGCATAACGAGCAACCAGATTAGGGTGATCTTGTAGTTCAACAATGGCATCGTTAATCGTTTGATAATCCATCGGCAATCGCTTAGCTAAATAAGTTGCTAACCCAGTATTACCACTTTTTATTGCTAAATTAATCCGCTCTAACACTAATTCAATGCTTAAATTTCCTGCTTTTTGCCACTCATCAAATAGCGGATCACAGCTTGAAGGCATAGAAGTACCGTTTAACCACGCTTCTTTTGCACCAACCCACGCCGTTTGTTTATCCCCTGTCGCCCATTTAGCATAATAGTAGTTACACCTTGCTGCTTTAGGCTTAGGAGGATTAGGACTAAAAGTCAGTAAGTTTTGCCACTCTTGACGTTTTGCTAACTCATTAACAAACAAAGAAGGTAGTGCTTTCGCGGGTGGCAAAGTTGGATATTTTTCGACAAATTCAGTCACCACAGCCGGAGCGACCACATCAAGATTGTCGGTAATTTGGCGATATTCAAGATAGGGGTAAAGAGGATAATCTTGTAATGTCGGTAATAATTTTTCAACTTGTGCTGTATCTTTAGCATCCCAAGCTGCTTTAATTTCTTGGTAACGTGTTCGTTGTTCACTTAATGAATCTGCTTGTACCCACGCAGAGAAACACAATGTACTAATTGCCAAGACGAAGGACCACTTTTGCTTAACCACGTTACCTCTCCCACCTCAAATTTAAACATCCAAAGAATAAATACATTAGCTAATATGATAATCATTAACAATGTTAGTTCACTCTTTAAATGAAATTTTCCTCACTTTTCGAACAAGCACTCAAGGATGATAAAAACCTCTCTTTTACCTAAGGTTTTCTTTTATAAATCGGGTATACTGGCGACTTTCATCGTTTTCGGGTCTTTGGCAAAATACTGACATTGACTTTACTATTGTTCATTTAGGTGTCATATATTCATTGCTTATTTACATTTTTTTGTGTTTAACGCAAAAACTGACACTTCAGATAAAATCTCTTTTATAATCAAAGGGTAATTATAGTGGCTCAATACGTTTATAGTATGTTGCGTGTCGGGAAAGTTGTTCCCCCTAAGCGACATATCCTTAAAAACATCTCACTCAGCTTCTTTCCGGGCGCGAAAATTGGTGTGCTTGGTCTAAATGGTGCCGGTAAATCAACCTTACTGCGTATCATGGCCGGTATCGATACCGATATCGAAGGTGAAGCACGTCCACAACCGGGTCTAAAAATTGGCTACTTGCCACAAGAGCCAAAATTAAACCCACAACAAACAGTGCGTGAAGCCGTTGAAGAAGCGGTAAGCGAAGTCAAAAATGCACTCAATCGTCTTGATGAAGTGTATGCCGCTTATGCTGATCCTGATGCTGATTTTGACCAACTGGCAAAAGAGCAAGGTCAGCTAGAAGCGATTATTCAATCTCACGATGGTCATAATCTTGATAACCAATTAGAGCGTGCAGCAGAAGCACTACGTTTACCAGATTGGGATGCCAAAATTGAACATCTTTCTGGTGGTGAACGTCGCCGTGTGGCTATCTGCCGTTTACTGTTAGAAAAGCCAGATATGCTGTTGTTAGATGAACCGACTAACCACTTGGATGCTGAGTCTGTTGCTTGGTTAGAACGCTTCTTACATGATTATGAAGGGACTGTTGTGGCGATCACCCATGACCGTTACTTCCTTGATAATGTCGCAGGATGGATCTTAGAACTTGACCGCGGTGAAGGTATTCCGTGGGAAGGTAACTACTCCTCTTGGTTAGAGCAAAAAGATGCGCGTCTTGAACAAGAAGCAGCCACTGAAGCCGCTCGCCATAAATCAATTCAAAAAGAACTTGAGTGGATCCGCCAAAATCCTAAAGGTCGTCAGGCTAAAGGTAAAGCTCGTCTTGCTCGCTTTGAAGAACTCAATAGCGTTGATTACCAAAAACGTAATGAAACCAGTGAGCTATTTATTCCACCTGGACCTCGTTTAGGGGATAAAGTGCTAGAAGTGAGTCACCTCACTAAATCTTATGGTGATCGCGTTCTGATTGATGATTTAAGTTTCTCCATTCCTAAAGGCGCTATCGTCGGTATTATCGGTCCAAATGGTGCCGGTAAATCAACGCTGTTCCGTATGATCTCAGGTCAAGAACAACCTGATTCAGGAACCGTGACTTTAGGGGAGACAGTGAAACTGGCCTCTGTTGATCAGTTCCGCGATAGTATGGATGACAGCAAAACGGTTTGGGAAGAAGTTTCTGGTGGTCAAGATATTATGCGCATTGGTAACTTTGAAATCCCAAGTCGCGCTTATGTGGGCCGCTTTAACTTTAAAGGCGTTGACCAAGGTAAACGTGTTGGCGAACTGTCCGGAGGTGAACGTGGACGTTTACACCTTGCGAAACTTCTCCAAGTCGGCGGCAATATGTTGCTGCTCGATGAACCGACCAATGATCTGGATGTTGAAACGCTACGCGCCTTAGAAAATGCGCTATTAGAATTCCCAGGTTGTGCTATGGTCATTTCCCATGACCGTTGGTTCCTAGACCGTATCGCCACTCATATCATCGATTATCAAGATGAAGGTAAAGTAGAATTCTTTGAAGGTAACTTTACTGAATATGAAGAGTATAAAAAACGGACATTAGGTAACGAAGCTATCCAACCTCGTCGCATGAAATATAAACGCATCACTAAGTAATCAGTATTTAGCTGAACGTAAAAAAAGCAGAGCTCACCCTCTGCTTTTTTATTATCTCTCTTTACGTTTTATTGGATTACACTATTCAATGACGATATTAACTACTTTGCCGATAGTCAAAACTCAAGGGTGCAATAAATGAGAAAGAGCCGTTAACTAAACGGTGGCTTTCAGGTGCCGGAAATGGCGATGCCCGTTTAATAGTGTTAATCGCTTCTTTATCAAGGATACGATTACCAGACGAGGTTTGTATACTCACATCTAATAACTCACCTTTTGCATTGAGCGAAATTTCAACTTGTGTCACTCCCGTCGCTTTAAAACGTAATGCTGCACGAGGGTAACGTTTATACATATCAATATGGCTATGAACTAAACTTTCCCACCCCATTTGGCCACTGCGAGATGATGAAGCGGTACTGGTAAAATCAGCACTACTGGTCGCGTTCTCACCCGATAACGGGGCGGTTGTGGTATCTGCTGGCGCTTCTGAAACGGGAAGATCATCAGGCACTTTTACCACGACAGGCTTAGGCTTAACCACGGGTTTCACCTTTGGCTTTTCCGCAACTCGCTGATAAGTTCCCTGTTCGACTACAGGCATTTTAGGCACATCAAGTTGCTCTTTCATCGGCTCTGGCTCGGCAGCTTCTGGAACTGACATCACCTGTTCAGGCCCAACAGGAACCTCTTTAGGTTCTGCTTTTGCCAATTGATAAAGCCCCACTTGCATCGTCATTGCTGGAGGTAAAACCGCATATTGCTCATCTTTCGTCGTTATCCAACCTATGGCAACCACAACCAAGGTGACATGAAACACGATACTGGCAGTTAACCCACCAATAGAAAAGGACCAACGGCGTGGAAAAGTCGCCGACATACTACTCATAATTCTTGCCTCTGATTTTCTTTCTAATGAATTATAGGCATAATACAAACACAAATGATATTGCTTATTATTAATAATACAATAAAAAATTAGCTAAATATTGATTATAAAAATTCCTTATTAGAAGCAGTAAGAGCTTATTATTTCACTCTTTTTTAGACACCAGAGACTATGACTAGCGATAAATCATTAGCACAAAAAATCAGTTGTGCCTACCAATCAACCTATGGTCAACTTGTACGTTTTTTCCAAAAACGCACGGGTAATCACCATGATGCGGATGATTTGTCTCAAGATGTGTTTACACTATGGCTAAATCGAAAAGAACAAACTCCTGTCCAAGAGCAGCGTGCTTTTTTATTTAAAATAGCGAACCACGTTTTGATCGATCATTGGAGGAAAAACCAAAAACAAAAAAATATCTATCAAGAAGATTATCAATTAGAAGATGCGGTACAGACCTATACGACAGAGCTTGATCCCGGGCACGTCCTTGAGCATCAACAGCGTTTAGATTTACTGACACAAGCTATTGATACTCTTCCTCCCCGCCGTCGAGAAGCTTTTATTCTTTATCGCTTTGATGGATTATCACAAAGCGAAATTGCAGAACAAATGGAAATTTCGATAAGCATGGTAGAGAAACATATTGCCGCAGCACTATTACATTGTAAAAGATATGTCGATGCAGGACAGGAGAAATGCACCAATGACGAGTAAGTCGGGAAATCAACCTCACACAGATGAGGCGCCTGCAACGCTTTTGGCAGATACCCATGATCAATTAAGCCAGAAATCTATTGATGAACAAGCTGCGCTTTGGTTCACCCGTCAACATAGTCAGCAAATGAGTTCACAGCAACGACAAGCCTTTAAACAGTGGGTAGCAGATAAAGATAATCAACAAGCTTATCAAGCTATCGCGGAAATTTGGCATAGTTGTGAAGCCTTACCACGCCCTACTATTGTGCCTATAGAAAAAAGGAAATCTTCACTCTGGCGCCCCTTTATTCACACTACAGCCGCACTCTGTTTAGTTGCTGTGTTATATCTTCCTTATAGTCATTTACCTGCCCTGTTAATGGATAATATGACCTTAGCCACCAGCAATTTTCCTAAAGAGATGACCCTCGCAGATGGCTCTAAAGTTTTTTTAAATAGAAATACACAGGTACGCGTCTCGTATGTCCAAACCCAAAGACGCCTTTGGTTAGATAAAGGTGAGGCTTATTTTAAAGTAAAACCCAATCCTTATCGGCCATTTTATGTCCATGCTGATGAGCGATTAATTAAAGTTGTCGGTACTGAATTTGAAGTGAGTCGTTATCAAAATAATCAAATTAGTGTCGCCGTACATGAAGGCATTGTTGAAGTTAAAGCCACAGAAAAATCCCCTGCGACTTACCTATATGCTGGCTCTCAAGCAGTTAGCCAATCAACCGATAATCAATTTGTCATTTCCTCAGTCAATGCTGATTCTGTAGGAAGCTGGCGTTTTGGGCAACTCCATTTCTTTGAACAACCACTTGGTGACGTGATCACTAAATTAAAACCTTATCTGGATATCAACGTTCATATCTCATCAGCCGATGTAGCAAAAATAAAGGTATCAGGTGTGGCAAATATTAATGATGCGAAAAGCTTTATTACTGCACTTCCGCTACTTTTACCGGTTAATGTTATTTTTACTGATAAAAATAATGTGTTAATTATCAATAAGTAAAAACAAATATGAAAAATATTCTTTTTTACAGGTGAGGATAATTCTCATTTCACCCTCTTACTTAGTAACAAAAATTATTAAGTCTATGAATGGGATTGGTGAAATGAGAATAAATAATAAAAAAAGGCCTCTAAAAAGGTCGCTACTCACATTATTAATAACGGCTACCGTGGCAGCCCCTTATAGTTATGCGGCAACCCTATCAGTCTCTTTACCAGAGCAATCTTTAGCTGATTCTTTAAACACTATCGCTAAACAAGGTCAGGTACAAATTCTGTTTGATGCCAACGCAATAAAAAACTTACGGGCTCCTGCACTCTCTGGTCAATATGAAACCCATACCGCATTACAAAAGGTGTTAATCGGTAGTGGTATGGAAATTATTTCACAGGGAAATGGCTTTGTTATTCGTCCATTAGCAACAAGCAGTACGATTGTGATCCCTGAAGTTAAAGTCACAGGGGTGGGAAGCAGTTATCATCCTGCTACAGATGTTGTTTCAGCACCACAATACATCACCTCTGAAGAGATAAAGCAACGTAATACTGGCGATGGCAATGTCACCGACTTACTTAAAAGTAACCCTGCGGTTCAATTTGCAAATAACGATAGCAACTCGATGAACCAAGGTGAAATTAAGCCCTCACGTATTTCTATTCATGGCTCCAGTAGCTATCAAAATGCCTATAAACTTGATGGCGTCAGTTTTAATAATGACTTTGATCCGGCAAATTCGGGCAATGGTGAAACCAATACCCGTATTACCAGTGATGAGCAAGGGATGTATCTTGATAGTCGACTTATTGATAGTGTCACCGTTTACGATAACAATATTCCCGTTGAATTTGGCGGATTTACTGGAGGCACAGTTGAAGTACAAAGTCGTCGTTGGTCTGGTGAAACCCATGCCAATGCCTATTACCGTACTACCCGTTCAAGCTGGAATAATATTTTCACCGATCCCAAATTAAAATTTGATACTGCAAATAATGATTTTAGTAATCCAGCCCGTTTCCAGAAAAAATATGATAAACAAAACTATGGCGGTTGGTTTGAAACAGGTTTAACAGAAAATACAGGATTAATTTTCTCAGCTTCTCGTCGGGAATCAACCATTCCGATGATGATAAGTACTGAAGGGGGAGTTGTTCACACCCCTGAAGGCGAATTAGAGCATGTATTACAAAGCCCACATTATCGTGATCAAACGCGTACTTCAGATAACTACTTTATCAAATATTCTTGGAATATCTCTGATAAACAATCTTTTGATCTATCAAGTAATATTGCCCGCTATAAGAGCTATCTGTTCTCCAGCTCTGTGTATAACTCCGGTTATGATAATGAACATAATGGACTCAGTTTTACCGCCCTTTATAAGCATCAACTTGCGCTAGGAACCTTAGAGTTAACCGCAGGTTATCAAAATCTGGAAGATAAACGCACCAATGATCAAGACTACTTTATCAAAGTAGAAGATTACACTGATTGGCAACACCCTGATCAAGTCTCCAGTGGTGGTCAAGGTGATCTGCGTAGTAAACAAGAAACCTATAGCGCCAAGAGTATTATGCGTTTTGATCCCATCGTGTGGGGTACCGTCACTCATCGCCCCACCACTGGATTTGAAATTAGCCGCACCAAAGGCGCTTATATTCGTGATAAAACCTATTACAACTACACCTATCGCGGCATGACGGTCAATGATGAATGGATGGGAAGCTTATCACAAACGACGCGTTTTCTAGCGGGTACCCATAATGCGTCTTATACCAATTATTCATTTTTTATTGACGATAATATTCAATATAAACGCCTCACCTTACGTCCCGGTGTACGTTTAGATCGTGATGATTTTGTACAAAAAAACAACCTCTCACCTCGTTTAAGTGCTACTTACGATATTTGGGGCACAGGTAATACTTTAATTATTGGTGGGGTAAACCGTTACTATGGACGTTCAATGCTCACTTACGCCCTTTATGGTGCGCAAAATGCCGGTTTACAACACTGCTATTTTGACTGTCAAACATCGGAGGAAAAGTGGACTAATCGTACCGACTTTGATGGTGTTGATTCACTAAAAACCCCCTATAACGATGAATTCACTTTAGGTCTACAACAAGAGATAGCCTCAACCACTTGGCGTTTACAGTATGTGCATCGAAATGGTCGTGATGAGGTGCGTAGTGATACTAAATATCCAGACTCAACCATTGATGAGAAACGTGCTATTCGCCACTTCAATAATAATGGTCGTAGTACACACGATACCTTAACGCTCTCCGTGAGAAATAGCCAACCATGGGAGCTTGCTAAAGCCGATCACGTCTTTAATGCTTCGATTAGCTGGCAAAAAAGCAAAACCAATACACCAAAAGACTCAGGTTATGCCAATTTTGATCCCAGCGTTCAAGGGATGAACTATGACAAGGTGTGGTATGGCGGAAACATTATCAATGCCAAAGACTTACCTTCTGACAACTTTAACTCGCCGTTAAAAGTGACCGCTGAGCTAACCAGTGTTTGGGATGATGTAGGGGTGACTTGGTTTAACCGTTTGCAATGGAATGGAGCTCGTTCACAAGCAGAGAAAGCCAATAATGGTGCGCCAAAACCAAGTGAGTACGGCCCGCTATTTGAATATAAAAAACGTCATTACAGTAGTCGTTTTACTTGGGATACCAAGCTCAGTTGGCAGCCTGAATTTGCTTACGGTGTAGGCATTTCCGTTGAAGTGAATAACGTACTCAATACCAAAAATGTCAATGATTACATTACCTATCAAGATAAAGAGTACAAATCTTACGAGCCAGGTCGACAGTTCTGGTTACAAGTCAGCTATGACTATTAAAAATTGATGAAGTTAATGTGAGCAACCGAGTCAATAAACAATAAAAACATGACAAATAAGCAATGAAAACAATAAAACAATTTTTCTATTTGGTTTCACCTTTTTGGGGGCGGCGTGCCGCCCTTTACTGCTGGTTCCTATTAATTCTCTCTTTAACGTTAACCCTCTCATCCGTTTGGTTTAACGTCAAAATGAATGAATGGAATGGCAGCTTCTATAACGCCCTACAACAACTCGATGGGCAAGCCTTATATAAACTGCTTCAACAGTTTGTGATTATTATTGCCGGATTAATTACCGTAGTCGTGATGGGTGATTTCTTACGCCAAAAAATGATCATTCGCTGGCGCGAAGGTATGACAGAGCAAGTGCTTGAGCGCTGGCTATCAAAAAATAGTAAACACTATATGTTGCGGTTAACCTCGCAAGAGCCAGACAATCCCGACCAACGAATTGCCGAAGATATTCGTTTACTGATTGAATCGACAATGCGCTTAACAGTGACCTTTTTACATTCACTGTTAACGCTTATCTCTTTCGCCACTATTTTATGGTCACTCTCTGGTGCGCTCTCTTTCTCTTTAGCAGGCAAAGAGTGGAATATACCGGGTTATATGTTCTGGGCCTGTATTATTTATACCCTTATCGGGATCACCATCACCCAGCTCATTGGTTCTCCATTACGTAAAATCAATATGGATAAACAGCGTAAAGAGGCGGATTACCGTACTGCGCTTATCACACGTAAACAACATGGTGATGCTATTGCCGGTCAACGGGGTGAAATGAGCGATCGTCATGAACTAATGGGACGCTTTTTAGGGGTGATCCGCAACTGGAATAACCTTATCCGTTATGAAAGAAACCTTGCTTTCTTTACTGTGGGTTATCAGCAAGCCACGGCAATGGCGCCGATTATTTTTGCTTTGCCAAAATTCCTCGCCGGCGAATTAATGCTAGGGGGATTAATGCAGTTACGACAAGCCTTCTCCAGTGTTGCTGGGGCATTAAGCTGGTTTATTTTCTCCTATAAAGAAATTGCCGCATGGCAGGCAACGGTTACCCGTCTTTATCATTTTGTGGTGTTGTTAGAGCATGATCACCAACCTGAGATCACCGAATTAGATGATAAACAAACTAAGCTGACAGCCAATTTATCGCTATTTATGCAAGACGATAGATTATTAATTAACAATATTCACTTTGCTCTCAAAGCGGGTGAATTGGCGGTAATTGAAGGTAGCTCAGGTATCGGGAAATCAACGCTGTTACGTGCGTTAAGCGGCCACTGGCCTTATTTTAAAGGAGATATTCAACGGGTAACCAATATCAGTTGGCTCCCACAACGTATGTATCTGCCTGTTGCCCGCTTAGATAGCTTATTAGCTTATCCTTGCCAAGCATCTCAGTTCTCACAACAAGAGTACCAAGAAGTGCTTCATTGGGTGGGGCTAGATAAAATAAAAAATCAGCTCTCACTGGAAACAGATTGGACAACACGCTTATCCGGTGGTGAACAACAACGTCTTATCTTTGCCCGTTTATTACTCAATAAACCCGATCTTATTTTATTAGATGAAACCACATCCGCTCTTGATGAACAAAATGCCCTACATATGTTGTTATTACTTAAACAGCATCTACCAACCTCGGGCATTGTCTTAGTCAGTCATCAGCGTTTCACTCACGCTATTGCCGAGCAAGTAATTTCATTACAAGCGCCGACTGCGTCCTCCTCTCAATCAGCTGGAGTTACTGAATATGTATCGTAAGTTACTGATTATCTCAGTCAGTTTATCACTTCTGGGTTGTGCAACAGGCACCTCGTCTGAGCATACCAATAATGCCCTTTCACTGCGTCCCGATATTCGCCATTTTACGCTTGATAATGGCTTAAATGTCTATTTGCTACAACGCCCACAAACGGGGGTTGAAATGCGTTTACTGGTGAAAAGTGGCTCGGTACAAGAAGATGAAAAACAACTTGGCTTTGCCCACTTTACCGAGCATATGGCCTTTAAAGGCACGACTCATTTTCCGGGAACAACTGGGTTTAAACAACTTGAAAGCCTAGGAATGAAGTTGGGGAGTCATGTTAATGCGGCAACTAGCTTAAACTCAACAACCTATAAACTATCCCTTCCTAATGCCAATCCGACCCAAATAAAAACAGGGTTGAGGATCTTGTCCGATTGGGCCTTTGGCATGACATTTGATCCCATTGAGTTTGATAAAGAGCGTCCGGTGATCGTCGAGGAGTGGCGATTACGCCAAGGTATTGGTTTTCGTATTAATCGCCAACTTGAAGAGTTACGTTATTATGGCAGTCGTTATCTAGATCGTGATCCCATTGGGGACTTAGATATCGTTAAGCATGGTGATGTCAAAGAAGCAAAACGTTATTACGATACTTGGTATCAGCCTGAAAGAATGGCATTGGTGTTAGTGGGCAATTTTAATCAAGGCGATGCGATTGCTGATATTACCCAAATGTTCAATGCAAAAAATAGTGAAAACAAAGGCGTTGACTCTCCATCATGGCACCGCTTTATCGACAATAAAGATTTATTAGTAAAGACGATTTTTGATAAAGAGCAAGGCTCACGCATTGTGCAATTCACTCTACAACGTACACTGCCTGCACCATTAAATAGTCGCCAAGGTCAATATGATGATTTAATGGACTCGTTGTGGCTCTCTATCTTAAATCAGCGCTTTTCAACCATTGTTGATAATGGGTTAGTGCCTTCCGTCAGTGCCAATACACAAGGTGCGATGTTAGATGCCCGTCGCTCACAACAATTGATGATAGCCCATCCTAAAGGGGATGATTATCAAGGTACATTAGATATTCTATTTACTGAAGTACAGCGTTTAGCCTCACAACCAGTATCTCAGCAAGAGTTAGATAATGCCCGCAATGCGCTGTTAAAACGTCTTAGCCAACAAGCTGCTGGTGAAGAGCGCTATGAGCATGGTTATTTAGCTAACCAAATTACTACGGCACTTGAATTAGAAATGCCAATCCAAAGCAAAAAGCAGGCGTTAAACTTAAGTTATCAACTAATAAATAACGTTACACCTGATACCTTAAAACACTATTTTGCCCAATACCTAACACAAGCTTCACCACGAGTGGCAATTATCGGCCCAGATAGTGATAGTCAGGTATTTAGTGCCACTAAAGCCTCGCAACGCTGGCAAGAGATTAGACAATCTGATCCCGGTGCGTTTACATTGAAAACCCATGCGGTGGTATTAGATATTAAACCTGAGCAAACCGGTACTGTTGTCACCACACAAACACTTCCGATTGAAAAAACACAGCTGTGGACACTGAGCAATAACGTAAAAGTTATTATTAAAAATGACCAGTGGCTAAAAGACAATATCCAAGTATCACTGCGTATTCCCGGAGGTGTTTCTCTGGAAACAGGACAAAGTTTAGGCTTGGTACAGTGGGCATTAAACTTACCAGAAGTGAGTGGATATGGGCATTACAACGCAAGAGAGTTAGCGTTATTTAGTAAACAGCATCAAATCAGTTTGCGTCCATACAGTGAGATGTTATTCCACGGCTTACGTGGCGAAGCGCCTATTGATGAGTTAGACACCTTGTTGACCTTATTGCATTTAAAAGTGACGGCACCACAATTTAATGGGCAAAAATTAGAGCAACAAAAACAAGCAACGGCATTAGGGATCGCCAAAACACCGGTTGAACGTATTTTCTTAGATCATATTAATAAAGAGAGCTATCAAAACGGTGAGCGCTTAGTGATTTCGCCACAAGGCCCTTGGCAACAGTTTACCGCACAACAATTACAACAAACGAATCAATCACTTCTAGGACAGCCTGCCGATATGGTATTGGTGATTAGTGGGCCTATTAACCTAAATCAGGCCAAACCGATGATCGAACGTTGGATTGCAACGCTACCGACACGTTCATCGCAACGTCTATTTTGGGCTGATCCGGCGATTAATCCCAAATTAAGCTCATTTAATAAAACCTACCCTATTACCAGTAGCGATAAGAGTATGATCAGTATTCAATACGCAGCCAAAGCTCAATGGTCACAACAGCAACTGTTAGCACTTAACTTGCTTGATACCGTTGTCAGCCAACGTTTAAGGCTTAATCTTCGTGAACGAGCGGGCGGGATCTACTCGCTAGGCTTTTCTGAGTCATTAACCAAGCTGCCAAGTAGTTTTTATACCGGACGTTTAAACTTTACCGCATCACCACAGCGGGCAGATGAATTAATTGCACTTGCGCGTAAAGTGGTCAATGACGTAAAACAAGCGGGTATTACCGATAAAGAATTACAAGAGGCAAAAAATATTTGGTTAACTGAATATGGGCAAGCCAAAGAGAGTGCTAGCTATTGGACTGATGCACTTGCTCAAGTGGCAACAGATGACCAACAATATCAACGACTATTAACTGAGACTGCGATTGTCAACGGAATAAGTGTCAGTGATGTTAATCAAGTTGCTCGTCAGTGGTTGGGTGAAAATGAAAAAATCTTCAAACTAACACCACCAACAAAGCAATAAATTTCTATTTATCACTTTAATAATAAACGCCCAGCATATCTTATTCTGGGCGTTTATTCATCTAACCTGAATAACTTAGCAATATTTCATTCAATATTATTGTCCATTAAATTTATTAATCTTTTTTGAGTGCCCAACGACCACTACCCAAAAACATCACCGCAATCGCAGCAAACATATAGAAGCCAGCACTTTCAGGTGCCCATCCCCCCGTTTTGGGATCTAAGGCTAAAAGATCACCGGAATGTACCATCAGCACCGCAACCCCCATGGTTGCCGCCACAACAAATGCTGAAAATCGAGTAAATAAACCGATAATCAGTAAGATAGGACATAGAACTTCACCCAGTAATGTGCCATAAGCAATAAATGCAGGTAAGTTAATATTTGCCAACATTCCCTGTATACCGGCAAGTCCTCCTGGCTCCATTTTGTGTAATCCGTGTAATAACATTAAGACACCTAGCGAAACACGTAAAACAAACTTACCTAAATCGGGGTGGTTTGTAAGCTGATTAAATTTATTAATCATAACGTCTCCAAAATCAACAATGTGATGGGCATTTTTAATACGTATTAATGGGTATTTATTATTATATGATTAAAAAATATGAATGAGTGCAATTTTTATTATCATTATTTGTTATGGTTGACGAGGCATTTAGATTATTATCGTTTAATTAGGAGCTATTCACCTTTTCCATGATTAAGATCACAACTTATTAACATAATCAACTCTTAATCAACAACTTCTCGTTATGCTATAGATATCTCATCTGACCAGTATAAAAAAGGTATCTGATGGCACACTATTCTTATTTATTTACTCCCCTTGATTTAGGGTTTACTACGCTTAAAAATCGTATTTTGATGGGCTCGATGCATACCGGACTAGAAGAAGATCCACATGATGCACCTAAGCTTGCTGAATTTTATGCTCAAAGAGCTGCAGCAGGGGTGGCACTTATTGTCACCGGTGGGATCTCCCCTAATAAGCAAGGTGTATTGTTGCCACATGCAGCAACGCTAATGTCAGAAGATCAACTCGCTTCTCATCAATTAGTCACTGATGCGGTACATAAACAGGATGGGAAAATCGCTTTACAGATTTTACATACTGGTCGTTATAGTTATCAGCCTAATTTAGTCGCCCCTTCAGCGATCCAATCGCCTATCACCCCTTTTATGCCCCAAGCAATGAGTCATGAGCAGATAGAACAGACTATTGAAGATTATATTCATTGCGCTAAGTTGGCTCAGAAAGCAGGCTATGATGGTGTTGAGATCATGGGATCTGAAGGCTATTTAATTAACCAGTTTTTAGTAAGTCATACGAATCAACGCGATGATCAATGGGGTGGCTCTATTGAAAATCGTTGTCGTTTTGCATTACGTATTTTAGCTGGCATAAGAGAAGCTGTGGGTGAACACTTTATCATTATCTATCGTTTATCAATGTTAGATTTAATTACCGAGGGAGCTAATGCCTCAGAGGTATTTTATCTTGCTCAAGCAGTAGAAAAGGCCGGAGCAACCCTAATCAACAGTGGTATTGGTTGGCATGAAGCCCGTATCCCCACTATTGCCACTATGGTACCAAGAGGACAATTTGCTTATGTCACTCGCCAATTGATGGGAAAAATCAACATTCCTCTTATCACTTCTAATCGTATCAATACACCTCAAGTGGCTGAAGCTATTTTAGCGGAAGGCTGTGCAGATATGGTGTCTATGGCGCGTCCTTTTCTTGCCGATCCGCAATTCGTATTGAAAGCGCAACTTGGTCGCGAGGATGAGATAAACACCTGTATTGCCTGCAACCAAGCCTGCTTAGATGAGATATTCAGTGGTCACCCAGCATCTTGTCTTGTAAACCCTTTTGCCTGTCGAGAAACAGAGCTTATTTTAACCCCGACTCAAGCCCCTAAAAAAATTGCTGTCGTTGGCGCAGGCCCAGCAGGATTAGCATTTGCCATTACAGCAGCTAAACGTGGTCATCATATTACTTTATTTGAAAAAGAAGACCGTATTGGTGGACAACTCAATATTGCCAGTCAAATTCCGGGTAAAGAAGAATTTAAAGAGACATTGCGCTACTTTAAGCGGCAATTGCAAATCACAGGGGTGATCGTAAAAAATAATACGGAAGCGACACTTTCCCATCTGCAACATTTTGATGAAATTATTTTAGCCAGTGGTGTTATCCCTCATATTCCAGAGATTGATGGCCATGATAATCCGATAGTAAAAACCTATCTTGATGTCCTTAAATACCATCAACCAACCGGCGAAAAAGTGGTGATTATTGGCAGTGGTGGTATTGGTTTTGACACTGGCCTTTATCTTACCCAAACAAGCCAATGCAGTAGTTTAAGCCCTTGTGCATTTAATAAAGAGTGGGGAATTGACCCAACACTTACGCATCGCGGAGGGATCACCTCAGCCCATCCTTTTATTAAAAAAGACAAACAGATTGTTATGACGCAACGTAAAAGTGGGAAATTTGGCTTAAGTTTAGGCAAAACAACAGGCTGGATACATCGCTTAACATTGCAGAAAAAAGGGGTCAAATGGCTAACGGGCTGCCATTATCAAAAAATTACCGAACAAGGAGTAATAATTGAACATAATGAACAACAGCAACTGCTCGCAGCTGATAGCGTGATTTTATGTACCGGACAACAACCTTATCGTCCGCTACTGCAAGCGTTACAACAAGAAAATAAAACCGTCCATCTTATTGGCGGGGCAAAAGAGGCTAAAGCATTAGATGCCAAACGAGCCATTAAGCAGGGAACAGAATTAGCACTTACTATTTAGCTATATTCATATTTGAGATTTCTGCCTAAAAATTGCATAACTTTTTGATTTCACATATTTTACTTTATTGAAATCGAAAAAGAGAATTAACAAATGTGGTTATTATTTTTTATATAACCACATCATAACATTTTAAAAATTAAATGTTTTTAAGTCTAAACTCTTTTGCTATTTCAACCCATTTTAAGACTTGCTCTTTATCTTCAATAATTGTGTGAGCTTGATCAAACACCAAGTCTATAATATAAAAGTGATGATCATTATCCTTATCTTTGAAGTAAGAATAAACAATAAACGAATCACTTGTGCTATTCCACTGCACAAAAGTACCTTCGTTCTCATCATCCCAGTTACAACCATCTTGCCATAAATGAACATGATGAAGTTCTTCATGTAATGCTGTTCTAGGTCGTTCCATACGCTTATCCCTGCCTATGGTTTCTATATGTGCAGGATACGTAAGTTGAACATGATGAGGAGGGATTGGGATATCACCAAATTCGACACACTCTTTTTTATACTCTTCGAAATCGGTGATAAAAGACTCTGCGATAGGACCAACTATTTTTATAAAGTGTGATAACACTGTGTTTACATGCAAACTACGTGTTATTTTACATCCCATTGAATTATCTCAATTTATCCATTTCACGAGCAACCATTTTAAAAGCTTCAGACATAGCCTTTTTATACTCGTCAGAACGCTTAATAGTTTTACGCTCTTTCCTTTCATGTGTTTTATTTTTCATAATGTATACCCCTCTTAGTAAAGCGGTAATCAACATTTGATATATAATATTACCTCTTAGAAGTGACTATATTATACTACCTCCCTATGAAAATACCAAACACAAAGGGCAACGAAAGGCTATAAAAGATTTGAAATATTAGTGTTAAGGGTAAGCCTTACGTTTAAGTTTAGACATCTTATTTACGCCTATTAATAAATATAGAAACCCCATATAGTTTCCTATATGGGGTTCTGTTTTTATTATTAATTTTTGTTGTTACTTACTACCCTTCCTGTCTTACTACTCTTTATATCTATTTACTACTTATTACTACTTATTACTACTTATACTCTTTAGCCATTATTTTTTTCAGTTAATGGGTTGGCAACTAAACGCTCATCTTCGGCTATGCAGACCGTTGCGGTAAATAGCACATCAGTTGATGAGTTTAATGCAGTCTCTGCTGAATCTTGTAAGACACCAATCATCACACCTACCGCAACTACTTGCATCGCCAAATCATTACTAATACCGAACATGCTACAAGCAAGCGGAATTAACAGTAGCGAGCCACCAGCAACCCCTGATGCACCACAAGCACAAATAGCAGCAACAAGGCTTAGCAATAAGGCTGTTGGAATATCCACAGGCATACCCAAGGTATTTACCGCAGCAAGTGTTAAAATAGTAATAGTGATTGCCGCTCCTCCCATATTAATGGTCGCACCTAATGGGATCGAGACAGAATAGGTATCTTCATTTAAATTCATACGACGACACATTGCCATATTCACCGGAATATTAGCCGCTGAACTACGCGTAAAGAAGGCAGTAACACCACTTTCACGTAAGCAAGCCCATACTAATGGATAAGGATTACGACGAATTTTCCAAAATACAATCAATGGGTTGACAACGAGCGCAACAAACAGCATACAACCAATTAAAACAAGTAAGACATGCAAGTAGCCAGCTAAAGCTTTAAAGCCAGTCGTAGCAATGGTTGATGATACCAAGCCAAAAATCCCGATTGGCGCTAAACGGATCACCACACGCACAAGGTTAGTTACCGCATCTGCAAAATCTTGTGTTAATGCTTTAGTCGTATCACTTGCATGGCGTAACGCTAAACCTAAGCCAATAGCCCAAGCTAAAATCCCCATATAATTGCCGTTAATCAGTGCATCTACAGGGTTAGCCACCACATTAATTAATACACCTTTTAAGACTTCAGCAATATTTTCAGGTGGCGATAGTTGTGAATTATTGACAACTAGCGTTAATACTGAGGGAAACACAAAGCTTGCCACTACTGCTGTTAGTGCAGCAAAGAAAGTCGCGAGCAGATAAAGCACTAATATGGGACGTATACTGGTTTTTTGTCCTTGACGGTGGTTGGCAATCGAAGCCATAACCAATACCCAGACTAAAACAGGCGCAACGGCTTTTAAGGCACTAATAAATAAGTTACCTAATAAGCTCATCATTTTAGCCACTTCTGGTGCTAACCAAGCCAGTAAAATACCCGCAATTAAACCAGCAAGTATTTGTTTAACGAGACTTCCCTGAAAAAGCAGGTTAAGTACTCTGGATTGTTGTTTATCCATAGTTATTCCATTACTTAAAATAATATTTAAAAAAGCAATTGTGTGCTTGCTTTTGCCAGTATAAGGAAATGAATCTTGCTGAAAAGCTTATTTTGCAAAATATACATCATTAGCTATTTTTGTTAACAACAAAATAACACAATTGTGATCATAATAGGATTTTGTTCTTTTTAACGTACAGTCCACAAATGAAAGAAATTATTATTATCATAAGGTTAGATTTAATCGTTAAATAAAAAACTAACTCTTATACTATTTACCTTGATTTTTCTTAATCACTTGATGAGTTTAATTTTAACTTTTTAATAACATTTTAATCGGTTTAACTAGCCAATTGGCAACTTTAAAACACTTTTTTTGATGAATAAATAACCATGACATTAGCTTCAATCAGCAAGGAAAAATAATGCTTTTTTATCTCAGTAAAACATCATCATAGTAATTCTATTATTACGTTTTCTTAAGGTTTTTTCTTTAAAACAACGTATCCTAAACTGGAAAACAAAAGTGAATGTCTTTTTTCAAATATTCTTGCTCAATGAAGCGCTTGTAGGGTATTTAAGTGAAAAAATTTTCTGTCTAGTTTTTATTGATTTTGTTAGAGTGTTGCTGTTTTAAACAATGAAAAATAAACCCTATGATATGTATTACGGGTAAATAGATAACAAGAGAGAATGTTTTTGTATTTACCCCCGAATGACTCAGTTTTAGGAAGCCTTTTATATGGAAATCGTAAGAGAGCTGTTCTTGGCGCTTTGGCATCAAGATTACGAAACCTTAGCGAATCCCTCACTGCTTTGGATTATTTACATTTTATTATTCAGCATACTATTCCTAGAAAACGGAGTACTACCCGCAGCTTTCTTACCAGGAGACAGCTTATTAATTTTAGTGGGTGTGTTAATTGCTAAAGGAACCATGGATTTTCCATTAACCTTACTTATTCTAACTGCAGGTGCTAGCTTAGGTTGTTGGCTGGGTTATCTGCAAGGGAAGTGGCTTGGTAACACCCGACTTGTACGAAGTTGGTTATCACATTTACCAGAACACTACCACCAACGAGCCCATGGACTTTTCCATCGACATGGCTTGGCGGCGTTACTTATTGGTCGTTTTCTCGCTTTTGTTAGAACATTATTGCCGACTATTGCCGGCCTTGCTGGCTTACAAAACGGTCGTTTTCAAGTTTTTAATTGGCTAAGTGGTCTGTTATGGGTTGGTATTTTAACCACCTTAGGCTATTTATTAGGAAATAGTCCGTTATTCCGCCAATATGAGCATCATTTAATGAATTTTCTGATGCTACTGCCTGTTTGTTTATTAGTGATTGGCTTAATCGGGAGTGTATGGGTCGTCATTAAGAAGAAAAGTAAACAGAGTAATCAACCGTAATCTATCGCTATTTCTATTATTTTTTATAGCGTTAATATTTAGCATCTTAAAGCCTGTTTTATGATTAAAACAGGCTTTTGTTTTTTATTTCAAGCTATTACTGATTATTTTTTTAATATCACCCTTGGCAAGAATAAGACTTTTCTCTTTTTTAGGGAATTAAGTCATTATTTAATTTTATTATATGGTAAATCTAGTCTATTGTTATAGGTATAACCTCATATCTTGATTAAAGGAGTTACTCATGTCACACCAACGTTCAAATGAAGATCTGCGTAGTGAATTAAAATCTCTGGCTGATACTCTAGAAGAAGTTCTGAACTCCTCGGCAGATAAATCAAAAGAGGAATTACAAAGTTTACGAGAAAAAGCTGAATATGCGCTACGTGGCTCTCGTGCAAAACTCAGTGATGCAGGTAGAGAAATCGTCGATAACACTAAAGAAATGGCGGGTAAAGCGGACAACTATGTGCGTGAAAACCCATGGACAGGTGTTGGTATTGGCGCGGCAGTAGGTGTCGTACTCGGTGTTCTACTTTCGAAACGTTAATCCATAATGAGTGATACTCAAAGACCACAGGGCCCCGCATCCGGGGTTCTGAATTCTCTTAGTCGTATTGGCGCTGTTATCGTTGGCATGGTTGAAACCCGCCTAAAATTAATCGCCATCGAACTAGAAGAAGAAAAAATTACACTTATTCAGCTTATTTTAATGGCGGGGATCACCTTATTACTCACCGCCTTTGGCTTAATGAGTCTACTTATTCTCCTCTTTTGGGTGATCCCACCTGAATATCGTATTCATGCTTTAGCGATTACAACGGCTATTTTGCTAGTTGGTGCCTTAATAGGTGCTATCATGACATTGAGAAAAGCCCGCAATTCAACGCTGTTAGGTGATACTCGCCAACAACTAGAATTAGATAAGCGCCTTTTGGAGCAATATCGCGATGAGCAAACAAAATAGACGCACCCTAGCATTAGCAAGACGCAAAAAGCTGTTGTTGGATGAAATTCAACAACAGCGCACTCAATTAGCGCAAGAGGGGCAAACATGGTTAGAGGTCACAGCACCTTATGATAAAGCATGGAATATCTTAACCTCGTTAAAACCTATCTTGTTAATAGGGGCAAGCGTGGTATCTCTTTATAGCATTAAGCACCCTAAAAAACTGGTTCGTTGGGGACGACGGGCGATAGGCGCTGTTGGTTTAATACGCACATTACAGAAGTCTGTCAAAAAAACCGCTGACTAAACATCAATTTTTTTGTGTAAGAATGTTAATTCTTCTTAATATCCTCCATATTATTTTTTCTTTATTGTATATCTCAAGCCAAACAGTGGTTATTTACACTAAAAACTGGCAATTAAACAAATAAAATACAGATATATTAAATAATATAAAATTTTATCAGGAATAAACATCATGAAGAATTTTGAAAACATTGCCTTATTAATCGCACGTATTCTCATGCCAATTTTATTTATCAGCGCAGGGTATGGAAAAATTGAAGCCTATGAAGGTACTCAACAATATATGCAATCAATGGGTGTTCCGGGAGCCTTATTACCTTTAACCATTTTATTAGAGTTAGGGGGTGGATTAGCCATATTATTCGGTTTCTTAACTCGCACAACGGCTATCTTTACCAGTGTATTTACGCTGTTAACCGCACTACTGTTCCACACTAACTTTGCAGAAGGTGCAAATCAGTTAATGTTTATGAAAAATATGACTATTGCGGGCGGCTATTTATTACTGGTTATCACAGGTCCGGGTAAATGGAGCTTAGATCGCCTATTTAAGAAAAATTGGTAATAATAGATTTAATAATAAAAAGATCCTCTAGGGGATCTTTTTTAATTGTATTCTCAAACTCTAGCGAACAAACTATTTTTTATCCGCAGCAAACAATTTAGGAATTTCGCGTAAACACCAGGATTTAGCTTCTCCCATACTGTCTCTGCGCCACGCCATAATAATATTATTTTCATGATGATATTCAGGGCCAACCACACGTAAACGCCCCTCTTTTAAATCATCTTCAATTAAATCAATAGGCATAGTAGCAACCCCTAAACCGGCAATTAATGCTCGACGTTTATCTTCAATCGAACTCACCGTTAAACGACGCTGTTTATCTAATAACAGTACAGTTAAAACAGGTCGTTCTCTTGCGGTATCGGCGATAGCAATACCGCGATATTTTAAGCGAGTTTCTTCTGCAAGTGGTTCAGGTTCATTATGGATAGGGTGATCAGGGCTGGCAACATAGACACTGGTGGTATTATATAAAGGGCGGAAATTGATTTCTGATGAAGAACGAAAATGCATATCCGGTGAAATAACAATATCACATTTACCACTTTCTAAGCTTTCCCATGCTCCAGCAAGTACTTCGGTGACTAAAGAGAGTTGTGTATTTGATTTTTCAGCTAATTTTTCAACTAACGGGAATAAGCGAGATGCGGGTGTTAATGCTTCACACACAATCGTAATATGTGGCTCCCAACCGCGAGCTAGCGCTTCAGCATCAGAAGTTAATTTATCTGCAGCTTCAAGAAGAATACGCCCTCTTTCAAGTAACATTCTTCCCACATTAGTAAATTTAGTTCGATGTCCTGAACGGTCAAATAGCACAACATCCAAATCTTCTTCTAATTTCTGCATGGTATAACTGAGTGCTGATGGGACGCGATTTAGCTCATCAGCGGCGGCAGCAAAACTTCCTCTACGATCAATGGCATCCATCACTCGTAGAGATTCCAATGTAATGGCTTTATCTTTACTCATTATACTTATCTCTATCAAATAATTTGATTATTGGCACCAGATTAACTTGCTAACAATCTACAGTCCATATCTCTAAGATGAATATATTGATTAATCGACTCGAAAAGTACCGCGATGATAAAATACAGAACAGCACAACAGTGTGGCAAAGCGGACTATGGCTGGCTACAAGCTCGCTACACATTCTCCTTTGGCCACTATTTCGATCCTCATTTTTTAGACTATGGCACATTAAGAGTACTGAACCAAGAAGTGCTCGCACCAAATTCTGAGTTTAAAGCAAAAACCTATCCTCATGTGGATGTCGTCAACCTGATCTTAAGAGGTGAAGCGACTTATCTTGATAATATGGGGCGAACACTTACTGCCAAACAAAACGAGTGTTTATTAATTTCGCCTCATAATACAGAAACTTACATTGAAAAGAATAGTAGTCCAGATACGCCATTAACTCGTATTCAATTATGGCTAAACGCGTGCCCACAACAAGAGAGCATCGCTTCACAAAAATTAGCTTTAAATGAAGATTTAAAATATCAATTATTGGCTTCCCCATCAGGGGATAATGGCAGTTTGATGCTAAGGCAAAATATCTGGCTCTATCATATTAATTTAGCGCAAGGGGATGAAATAACCTTGCCGATACAGGGTCAGAAAGGCTATTTGCAATCTATCAAAGGCGGTATCCATTTCCAAACCTCAGAGCAAGAGCTTGGGGAAATCCGTTGTGGTGATGGTGCTTTTATTCAAGATAGCAATATGCTAGCGCTAAGATGTCAAAAGGCTTTTCGTGGTCTTTTTATTGATATCGTTTCTTAATCAGCTAGCGATATCAGCGAGCAATCATTTATCATCACACTAGCAATAGCAATAAAGCAGAAAACCCTCGAGCCACAGAGTGAATCGAGGGTTTTATATAAGGTGAGTTGACCGTTAAGCCGGGTTCTGTCGTGGACAACCATTCATCTAGGCCAGAACTTGCGCGCTGGCTCCAGCAACCTACCCGGGTTCAATGCGGGCCGCACCATAAGAACCCCTATTTGGTCTTGCTCCGGGTGGAGTTTACCATGCCACAAACTGTTACCAGTTGCGCGGTGCGCTCTTACCGCACCCTTTCACCCTTACCTGATCCTGTAAACAGGCCATCGGCGGTTTACTCTCTGCTGCACTTGTCGTAGGCTCGCGCCTCCCAGACGTTATCTGGCACCCTGCCCTGTGGAGCCCGGACTTTCCTCCCCTCTATCCGTCTCCCCGAAGGGACAACGATAAAGCAGCGGTTGTCTAGTCAACTCAGGGGGCGGATTATAAGGATTTTCCGCGTTAATGTATAGCGAAAGAAACAAAAAATCGTTTTACTGATCTTGTTCCGCTTCATTTTGCGCAATGACGTGTTTGTACAACGCATTTTTCTTCACGCCATAAATCTCAGCGGTAACTGCTGCCGCCTTTTTCAAAGGTAACTCTTTTTGTAAAATCGCCAATGTGCGTAATACTTCTGGGGCAAAATGGTCTTCTTGTGGCTTTTGATACCCTTCAACAATTAATACCATTTCCCCTTTACGGCGATTTTCATCTTCACGAACCCAGTTAAGTAATTCCCCAACAGGCATTCCTTGAATGGTTTCCCACGTTTTGGTTAATTCTCTTGCCAATACAACATAGCGCGCTTCCCCCCAAACCGTCACCATATCCGCTAAACTATCTAATAAACGGTGGGTGGACTCATAAAAGATTAAAGTACGTGGCTCTTGTGCTAAATCACGCAAACAATCTTGACGACTTTTTGTTTTTGCTGGTAAAAAACCCTCATAACAAAAACGGTCAGAAGGTAATCCGGCGGCTGATAGCGCGGTAATTGCCGCACATGCCCCAGGTAATGGCACCACTTTTATACCGTTTTTGCGACACTGATTGACTAAATGATAGCCGGGATCATTAATTAATGGTGTACCTGCATCAGAGACTAATGCGATACTTAGCCCTTGTTGTAATTTGCTAATTAATTGATCTGCTTTTTGCTGTTCATTATGATCATGTAACGCAAACAAACGTGCGTTAATGGCAAAATGCTGTAATAGAAGCCCTGTATGACGGGTATCTTCTGCAGCTATTAAATCGACATGAGACAGCACATCAAGTGCCCGCTGGGTGATATCGCCCAGATTACCAATGGGTGTGGGTACTATGTACAGTGTGGATGTCGTTACCGCTGCTCGATTAGGTTGATTCATTGTTTATTCCGAATGACCGATTTAAAATTGAGCATAATTATAAAACATCACTGGGTACAGTATGCTTTCCTCAATTTTTGTGCGTTTTAAAACAGGTTTATCCTATACTGCAATACTTTCTGCCTTGATTATGTCAGGTTGTACCCTGACGGGGCAACAACAACAGCCACTGACACCTGCTGAAAAAGCGCAAGTGGAAATGAAACAATTTCAGAAAGTCATTGATGATGCGAACGGACAAGCCTCTTTAGATGTGATCCGTGCCTATATTGGCCTAGAACCCCTTATCACTGATCCTGTATTACATCAGCAAAATATTGATGATACTTGGTTAACACTCACGAAGCTTACGCCTGAACAACGTCGTAGTGTGGTAATCAAAGCTGATGAAAATACATTACAAGGCTGGTTAGATTTACTCAACACTTATGAATATAACCAAGATGATGCGGATAAATTATCCCAAGCAATACGCGAATGGCAAACACGCTATCCACGCAATCCAGGAGCGCTAACATTACCGACGCTGTTATTGCGCCAATCACAATCTGCCGTCAGTAACAGCGGAAAAATCGCATTATTATTACCGTTAACAGGACAAGCTAAAGTGTTTGGTAATGCTATTATGCAAGGCTTTACCGATGCTAAAGAAGGTTTACCTCAAGTTCAAGCTAACGCAGCGCCAGAAGCGCCTCAACAAGATAGTTTAGCTTCCATTTTAGCAGAATTAGGTATTTCATCTTCGAATGCAGACACAGCAACAACGGAAAACGATAATTCAACGGATGATAATACAGCGGAAGGCGCTGAAAATAGTGATGCTACTTCAGCAAAAGAAACCGAAGCCTTTGCGGGTAATAGCCGCGTGCAATTAGATCCTATTGTCCAAAATAATCGCCAAGTGATTATGTATGATACCAATAGCCAACCCATTGATCTGTTACTGAAACAGGTGCAACAAGAGGGTGCTGATTTAATTGTGGGGCCACTATTAAAACCCGAAGTGATCAAAACTATTGAATTAAAAAGTGGTTTACCTGTTTTAGCACTAAATGAAGTTGATAATATTCCTCTTGCTACTACAGTGTGTTTCTTTTCACTTTCCCCAGAAGATGAAACTCGTAATGCGGCTCAACACTTACGCCAGCAACAAAAATCTAACCCACTCATTATCGTTCCTGACAATAAATTCGGTCAAAGAATGGCACAAACTTTTGCGGATGAGTGGCAGCGTAGCGGGGGTGGAACCGTCTTACAACAAACTTTCGGCTCTCTTGATAGTCTAAAAAGTTCAATTAATCGTGGCGTGGGTATTCGAATGACAGGAACCCCGGTATTGCCAACAGACAATGCACCACTGCCATTAGATACCGCTTCAATGCCAACAACAAACGGTGCTATCGATTCTGTGTATATCATTGCCACTAGCGATGAGTTAACATTGATTAAACCAATGATTGATATGGCAATCAGTACCAAAAAACGCCCACCGATTTATGTCAGCTCACGCAGTAATCAAGGGGGAATGGGGCCAGATTTTCGTATGGAAATGGACGGTATCCAATTTAGTGATATTCCTCTTATGACGGGAGCAAATTTACCGTTAATGCAAAAAGCATCCAGTAAATTTGCGAACGATTACTCATTAATGCGCCTTTACGCTATGGGTATTGATGCATGGTCATTAGCAAACAATTACAATGAACTCACCAAAGGAACCTTACAGTTCAATGGTGTTTCTGGCTCTTTACGTGTGGAAGATAATTGCACTATTTATCGACAACTCCCATGGATGCAATTTAAACAAGGTAAAATTGAACCTGTGGGACAATAAGTAAGCAATTTACCCCATAAACCGCCTCTTTGAAGTCTCCAGATAAGGAGCTGACTTTATCTTGAGGCGGTTTATTTATAAGAGATAACATCAGGAAATCATGGATGATTATTCCTAAAAGTACTTATCTAGTCGGACAATATTATGAGAGAAAAGCGCTAAATTACTTGCGCCAACAAGGGTTAAAGTTAATTGAGCGTAATGTCCGATATCCCTGTGGAGAAATTGATCTTATTATGCAGGGTAATAGAACATGGATATTTGTTGAAGTCCGCTTTCGGCGTAGTGCACAATTTGGTGATGCAATCAGCTCAGTGACCTACAGTAAACGGCGCCGCTTATGGTACGCCGCCAATTGTTGGTTAGCTCAACGCCAACAAAGTATCGAGACGGTTAACTGTCGCTTTGATATTTGTGCATTTGATCAACGCCAGTTAATATGGCTAAAAAACATTCTCGATCATACGGAATTTATTCGTTAAATTAGATTATATAGGTCTTAACGTGCTTGATAGAATAAAAGTCTGCTTTACAGAGAGTATTCAAACTCAAATTGCAGCAGCAGAAGCGTTACCCGATGCCATTTCCAGAGCTGCCATGATGATGGTTCAATCTTTGTTAAACGGACATAAAATATTAAGCTGTGGCAACGGTAGCTCAGCAGCAACGGCTCAACGCTTTGCTGCTAGTATGATCCATCGTTTTGAAACAGAGCGCCCAAGTTTACCGGCATTATCTTTAAATACCGACAGTGTTGTGATGACCGCCATTATGGGAAATCAGCAACATGATGAAATTTATGCCAAACAAGTACGGGCATTAGGGCAAGCAGGTGATGTACTGTTAGCTATTTCCACTCATGGTAATAGCAGAAGCATTATTAAAGCTGTTGAAGCCGCTGTTACTCGAGATATGACCATTGTTGCACTGACTGGCTATGATGGCGGTGAGCTTGCTGGATTATTAGGCCCTCAAGATGTGGAGATCAGGATCCCCTCTCAGCGTACAGTCAGAATACAGGAAGTGCAGATGTTAACGGTCAATTGTCTCTGCGACTTAATTGATAATACATTATTCCCACATCAGGATGACTAAGGAGTTACTATGAAATTGCTTCCGATTACCGCAGTACTTTGTTCCGCGCTATTGCTACAAGGCTGTATTGGTGCCGCTGTGGTGGGTACTGCTGCCGTTGCTGGCAAAACCGCAACCGATCCTCGTTCATTAGGACAACAAGTTGATGATGGCACATTGGAAGCCCGAGTTTCTGGTGCTCTAAATAAAAACCAACAGATCAAGAACAGTAATGCGCGCATTGTCGCCACCGCTTATCAAGGTAATGTATTGTTAACTGGGCAAAGTCCAGATATGTCGGTTGCTGAGACGGCTAAACAAGTTGCCAGCAAAGTGGAAGGAGTAAACAATGTTTATAATGAAATTCGCCAAGGTGAGCCTGTGACATTAGGCACTGCTTCTTCAGATACATGGTTAACCACTAAAGTACGTTCACAAATTTTAGCTAGCGATGCCGTCAAATCATCTTCCGTAAAAGTGATCACCGAAAATGGCGAAGTATTCTTATTAGGGATATTGACCCGTCAAGAAGGGGCTGCAGCCGCTAAAATTGCCAGTGAAACCAAAGGTGTTGTTAAAGTAACAACGGCATTTACCTATCTAAACTAAATGTATCCCTGATGGGTATCACGTGGTGGTAGTGCATTATTTTACCAGTATCGGTCATTGTAACAGTGATAACCGATACTGGTACTCATAGTGATTAACGTCTCAACATACCTTTATCAATAATAAAATCGATAATCGTCTCTAAACCTACTTTCTCTTTTAAGTTAGTAAAAACATAAGGTTTCACAGGACGCATTTTTGCTGTATCCGCTTCCATCACTTCTAATGACGCTCCCACATAAGGCGCAAGATCGATCTTGTTGATCACCAGCAGATCAGAATGTGTGATCCCCGGTCCCCCTTTGCGAGGGATCTTCTCACCTTCTGCAACATCAATAACATAAATAGTAAGATCAGCCAATTCAGGGCTAAAGGTCGCACTTAAGTTATCTCCGCCACTTTCGACAAAAACAATATCTAAGTTTTTATGGCGCATCGCCAACTCTTCTACGGCAGCCAAATTCATTGAAGCATCTTCACGAATAGCCGTATGAGGACATCCTCCTGTTTCAACACCAATGATCCGATCAGCATCAAGAGCCTGCGCACGAGTTAAAATTTTTGCATCTTCTTGTGTATATATATCATTGGTAACAACGGCGATTTGGTAACTATCGCGCATAGCTTTACAAAGAACTTCTAATAGTGCTGTTTTTCCTGAACCAACAGGGCCACCAACACCAATACGCAGTGGTTGATTATATTCTTGCATCTCTTTATCTCATGAACGAAAAAGTCGAGTATATTGAGTTTCATGGCGACTACTGGCGATCACTTGAGCTGGCGTAAAACTGCCAATATCCTCTTGTGGCCAATGTGCCGATAACTCAACAATAGCGGGGATCTGCTCAGCTAGAGCAAACAATATTTTTTGCCCTGCGCTTTGCCCTAATGGCACTAGTTTTACCCCAGACATCACCGTATTTTCTAACCAGCCCCAAACATAGGCACAACAGAGCTTTTCACTATCGATATGCCAATGCACGGCAGCTAACGCAAACGCCATTAATTGCGTCTGTTTAACCCGCTGTTGTAACGTATCGTCTAATTCAATGCCTAATTGAGGAAGTAAACGGGCAAAAGCGATCCCCCGTTGACGCTCTTCCTGCCTTAACTCTTTGGTTTCGCGACTTGCGACCATAAAGTCACACCAATATTTCACTGTATCGCTATCACCCTTTGCCAAACTCGTTTGTAATTGCCGCAATATAGGAAGCTCGAGTGTGGCTAATGTTCCGGTCATTTGTGCGCTTAACCAATCTGACAAGGTTTCTGCTGAGCATACCCAACCTTTTTCAATGGCCCACTCTAACCCTTGAGAATAAGTAAAAGCACCTACCGGAAGAGAGGGGCTAACTAATTGATATAAGCGCAGATCAGCTAGCATCATGCACCTCCTTTGATGATCGCTGTGCCATTAATGGTGGTGATCATGGTGGTGGTGATGACCACCGGATGATCCACCATAAGCCCCCGGCTCAGGTTGGTATTTTTCTAAGCCAACCACCACCGTAGCCCCTAAGCCGCGAGCCATATCATCTAATACATGATCGTGAAAATAACGACACCAACCTGCTTCTATTTGCAATGGTACATGTCGGTTACCTAAGTGATAACAAACACGAGCAAGTAATAATGGATCGTCACTATAAACCGTTGATACTTGCTCTTTAGCCGCCTCAATGGTGACAACATCGCCCTCTTCTGACAGCAGAATATCCCCCTCTTTAAGTACGGTGCCTCGGGGCAAAAATAGCCCGGCTTCTTGCCCGTCACTTAAAGCCACTTTTAAGCGACTTTTGGTGCGCTCATCCATGGTAAGACAAAGGGTTAACTTTGGCTTTTCTGTAGAGGTTAGTTCAAGCGCTTTTTGTTGATCAATAATCTGAGTAAATTTTTTCATTCAATAAATTCTCAATAAAAACGCTAGTTAAAATAAGAAATAGCGTTGAGCCATCGGTAATTCAGTCGCTGGCTCACAAACCAGTGGTACACCATCCGCTTTAACAATGTAAGTTTGTGGATCTAACTCGATATGAGGAACATAGTTATTGTGGATCATCGAAGCTTTTGTGATATGACGACAGCCCTCCACACGACCAATTAAGCTTTTTAAGCCTAATTTTTCTGGCACTCCCGCCTCAATACCCGCTTTTGACATAAAGATCATCGACGTTTGATATTTTGCTTTTCCTAAACAGGCATACATTGGACGATAATGAACCGGTTGCGGTGTTGGAATAGCCGCATTAATATCCCCCATTGGCGCATAAGCGACCATACCACCTTTTATGATAAGTGCCGGTTTGACGCCAAAGAAAGCGGGATCCCATAGCACGATATCCGCAAGTTTACCTTTTTCTATTGATCCCACCGTATGAGCAATGCCATGAGCCAGTGCGGGATTAATCGTGTATTTAGCGATATAACGTTTAATACGATTATTATCATTATCTGCGCTATCACCCGCTAATGTGCCTCGTTGCAATTTCATTTTATGTGCACACTGCCAAGTGCGTAAGATAACTTCTCCGACTCGTCCCATGGCTTGTGAGTCTGACGACATCACCGAAATTGCCCCCATATCATGTAAGATATCTTCTGCAGCAATGGTTTCGCGACGAATACGAGATTCAGCAAATGCCACATCTTCAGGAATAGAGGGATCGAGATGATGACAGACCATCAACATATCAAGATGCTCGTCCACGGTATTAATGGTATAAGGCATCGTTGGGTTGGTTGATGCAGGTAAAATATTGGGCTCTCCTACCGACTTGATAACATCAGGGGCATGACCGCCACCTGCGCCTTCGGTATGGAATACATGGATCACTCGACCGGCAATGGCTTTTACTGTCTCTTCATAAAAACCACCTTCATTTAAGGTGTCAGAGTGAATAGCCACCTGTACATCCATTTCATCGGCGACATTAAGGCAATTGTGAATTGCCATTGGCGTTGCCCCCCAGTCTTCATGTATTTTAAGACCTATAGCACCCGCTGTTATTTGTTCGCGGATTGCTTCGGGCTGACTGACACAACCTTTACCAAATAACCCCACATTAATAGGTAATTCATCCACCGCCTCTAACATGCGGTACATATTCCAAATACCGGGGGTGACTGTGGTTGCATTAGTACCTGCCACAGGGCCTGTTCCTCCACCAATAAAGGTGGTTACGCCAGAAACGAGACCTTCTTGGGCTTGTTGTGGACAAATAAAGTGGATATGGGTATCAATACCACCAGCAGTGACTATTTTACCTTCTCCCGCGACAACTTCTGTTCCGGGGCCAATGACAATATCCACATTGGGCTGAACATCTGGATTACCTGCCTTGCCAATACCGACAATACGGCCATCTTTAATGCCAATATCTGCTTTTACAATGCCCCAATAATCTAAAATAATGGCATTGGTGATCAGAACATCGACACACTCAGCACTAACAACTTGGCTTTGCCCCATACCATCACGAATAACTTTACCACCACCAAATTTGACCTCTTCGCCATAAGTGGTGAAATCTTTTTCAATTTCAAGAAACAGCTCGGTATCTGCTAATCGCAAACGATCGCCTGTTGTTGGGCCAAACATATCCGCATAAGCTTGACGTGAGATAGTTTTCATTTTTTCTCACTCTCCAATTTACCCATCACTTTGCCATGAAAACCATAAATTTCACGTTTTCCTGCAAAAGCCACTAACTCAACAGTGCGGCTTTGACCGGGCTCGAAGCGCACAGCCATACCAGCAGGAATATTTAAACGAAAACCTAATGTCTCTTCTCGTGCAAACCTGAGTGCCTCATTCACTTCATAAAAGTGGTAATGAGAGCCGACTTGTACAGGTCTATCGCCATGATTAGCCACCTGTATGGTTTTTGTCTCGCGACCAGCATTCAGTTCAATATCGCCTAATGCTGCATTAACTCTAATTTCACCGGGGATCATGTTATTACCTACACAATAGGTGAGTGAATTGAAACCAATTTGGTGCCATCGGGGAAAGTGCACTCTACTTGAACATCTTTTATCATCTCTGGCACCCCTTCCATTACTTGCTCTGCTGTTAAAACAGTACGTCCTTCACTCATTAATTGAGCAACTGTTTTCCCCTCTCGTGCGCCTTCCATAATGGCGCAACTAATCAAGGCGACAGCTTCAGGGTAATTAAGTTTTAATCCCTTAGCTAAACGTCTTTCTGCAACAAGGCCTGCAGTAAAAAGCAGTAATTTATCTTTTTCTCTTGGTGTTAATTCCATTTCTGCTCCTAAAATAAACGATTATGTCGCCCAGATCCGCGGTGGCTCAGGGCAATAACCTAGCCAGTGCTGTCTGACGATTTGCCATACTTGCGCAAAACACGCCATCATCGGCTCGGTTTGCGTCCCTAATACACGTAAAACTAAAATGCCATCAACATCCGTTAAACCATATTCAACTAGGGGATTTACCTTCTCTAAATGGTGTTGAATAATCTCTTTTAATGCATCGGTTGCAGGATAAATATAAAGCGAGCCAAACATAGGAAATTCACGCATTGCGGCAGCTTGTTTTTGTAAGCCTTCAACCCGCATTGACTCTGTTAAAATTAATCTCTCATCAACATAAAAATTTAAGCGCCCTTTTACCTTGCCAGTTTCAAACCACTCATTTAAAACTGGGCGTCCAAAACACTGCATTTCCCAGCCGATAAATTTCGCTGATGAGGCTAAATGAATATGTGTGGTTAAACACACTTGAGCATCAGGAAAAAAGATATTCTCTTGGGGTAACCACTCTAAAAAGCCCTCTTGTGCAACTGTCAATGTCTGCGTTTGCGATGCAGTGCCTCCTGCACTACGATAAAATTTTGTCGCCCCCGGCGTTGTTAATAGGGCATGTGCGTAAGGTTGCACATTAATATTAATGGATAACGTATCACCACCGACCACCCCACCAGGAGGATGCAACAAATAGGTATGTGCAACACCTTGCTCTGGATAAAAAGGTCGCTGAACCATTAAGGGGCCGAGATGACGTTTTTCAGTAAGACATGTCTTTCCTCGCTTTAACTCATATCGTAAAGCGATGTCAGCAAGCCAACCCTTCTCAGAAAAGTCAGGCATACCCACTCCTGCCAACTTGGCAAAATTGATCAAATAAATCAGGAAATAGACGAATATATACCGCACTACCCATCAGATTATGTCATTCAAAATCACCGAGAAAATAATGAAATGAATGTTGGGTAGGGTGTGAATAAAGATAAATTGCATTTTCCTCAAACAGGATAAAGCGCTCCATCAATGCCGCGCGATTTTACACCGAGTTTCAAAAAATGCGTTTTAAATAAACAGCAATTTGTTTAGAAAAAATAACAATGGTAAAAATAAAAGTAAAAAATGAACAGATATCGATATTGTTATTGCTCAGCAACAAGATTATATTCTGAGCCACTCTTATACTATTCGGTATAACGACGCTGTTTCGCAATAGGAATATTGTGATAATAAAACCCATGCTTACTGCTTATAAGTTCACAAATTAAGTGGTTAACTTTAAGCTTTGTTTATTTTAACCCATGTTCATTTTGAACTTGCCTGTGGTATATCTAAGACAATGGAATACAAACACATACTTTCTTCTAACCAAATATCCTTAAAAACGTTTTACATCGAAAACCCGATGATCGCGATGGTATATGGTGCAAAAGGTGAGATTTGTATTAATGGGCAAACTATCACAGTCACCACTAATCTCACGTTGATTATTCCTAAATATAGTCAAGTTTCTTGTGATGTGACAAATTTTTTCCCGACTAAACCGATTGAATTACATACCTTAGTACTGTCTGAAACTGAATTACAATCTGTGTTCTCTTTACTTAAACCATTAATAAAATCAGGGGCGCCGATTACTCGTCATCTTCCTGATTATCATCTATCAACACCTGAGGTGGTTAAAACTAATTTTACGTTACTTCAGCAATGTCTACCGCTTGAACATGGCACCCCCTCTCAAGAGACCCTGTTTATGCAACAGAGCCTCTTTTTTATTTTGCTGGCGGTTTATCACGAAGGGGTCGATATTCTTAATATTTTTCGTTTTAATTATGATGAGCCAAAAAATCAGGCGATTACTCATCTAATAACACAAGATCCGCAACGTAAATGGCATTTAGAGGATGTAGCAAAAACGCTCTATACTACGCCATCAACATTACGTCGTCATTTAAGTAAAGAGGGCGTTTCGTTTTGTCAATTACTGTTGGATGTCAGAATGGGGATCGCATTAAATTACCTCACCTTTTCTAACTATTCTGTGTTTCAAATTAGTCATCGCTGTGGTTTTGGTAGTAATGCTTATTTTTGTGACGCATTTAAACGTAAATATGGTATGACACCATCGCAATTTCGCACCCAATCTCGCCAAGCAAACGATCCGAATGCAATAGCAACAATGGCGTCACAAAATGACGAGTCAATAAAAAAAGTATTTTAACGGTTATAACAACGCATTTTTGCTTAAAAACGAAGTTCCTCCCATTAACCGCATTTGATTTAAGATCCACTGCTGACGTTTTAGCAAATACGCGGAAGGCTTATTAACATGAAGAATATGTGGATTAGGTAAAACAGCGGCTAATAAAGCCGCCTCATGGGCGGTGAGTTGTTTAGCAGGCTTGCGAAAATAGTGCTGAGAAGCCTGCTCAACCCCAAAAATACCGTCGCCAAACTCTACGATATTCAGATAAACGGTTAAAATACGTTTTTTAGACCAAATCAGCTCCACCACTGGCGTCATTCCGGCTTCAAGTCCTTTTCTTATCCAACTGCGCCCATCCCACAAAAATAAGTTTTTGACCGTTTGTTGTGAAATAGTAGAGGCACCTCGTATCGTTTTTGAGCTTTGCAGGCTGTTTTGGAAAACTTTTTCAATCGCATCGAAATCAAATCCCCAATGTTTTGGAAAATTTTGATCTTCAGAGGCTATTACCGCTAAATAGATCTGTGGGGATATCTCATTTTCATTAACCCATGTAGAACGTGATACATAAGAAAAATCAAACTTACTCCACGAAGAAATTTGTCTTTGTAGCATTACAGCAGAAAAAGGCACCGGTAAAAAAGAAAACAGGACAACTATCCCTAACCATAAAGCAATTAGAATAATTAATAGTTTCTTTAACTTTCTTACTAGTACCATCTGCTGTATTCACTCTATTGTTATGCCATTTCTAGTACTTTTTTAACCAGCTTCTCAATGCCCACCTGAGCTTGTGCTATCGACTCTGCCAGCATATATGCGGGGGTGGTCACAACCCGATACTCATCATCAACCACTATTTCGTCGACAGGACAATTAATATGTATCCCTCCCATTTCGGTGATCATTTCTGCCGTTTTTGCATCATTACCAATGGTTAATTTTACTGGGGCATTTAACATCTTTGGTAACATAACGGGGGCGATACACATTAAACCTAATGGTTTTTTCTGTTGATGCATCTTTTGAACAAACGTTAAGAGCTGTTGGTTAATTTCACACTGAACACCTTTCGTGGCGAAATTACATAAGTTCTTTGCTGCACCAAAACCTCCGGGGATAATTACCGCATCAAAGTTTTCAGCCTTAGCATCTGATAAAGGCGATATTTTCCCACGAGAAATACGTGAAGCCTCCTCCATCATATTCCTTTTTTCTGCTTTTTCTTCTCCAGTAATATGATTAATTACAGTAGGTTGAAAATCATTAGGTGAAAAATAATGAACCTCAGCTTTATTTTGGCTTAAAGCAAGCATTGTGAGCACTGATTCGTGAATTTCACTGCCATCAAAGACACCACAACCACTTAAAATTACCGCAATTGATTTCATATCTTTCTCCATTTGTAGTAGATTACTAGTTACCCATTTATAGGTGTAAACACCAATCGCCATCACATATTTAAATGTTTCTTGTAACAAAAAAACTTATATTTGCTATTTTGTTGCTTGTATGATGTATGGAATAGCTTCATCCTATTCGCCTATGTAATGATAATCAAAAAAGCGAGTAGAAAAGTTTCCCTGGTGTTGGCGCAGTATTCGCGCACCCCAACCTTCGGTTGGGGTTATTTTTTTCTAGCGTCTGCCAACCAGTTTCTTAAACTTTCTACATCCTTTCTCCAATCTCTTTCTAACTCATCTACCCATTCCTGAACATTATCCCACCATGCAGGTAATTCTGGAGATTGGATCTGTTTTGCCAGTTGCTGTAAATGTTTTAAACCTATAGAGCCTGCCGCGCCTTTGATTTTATGTCCTTCCTCAGTGATGCCCTTTTGATCTCGTGCCGTCAGATTAGATTCAAGGACAGACAGGTAACTTGGCATCATCTTTTCAAAAACATCTAAACCATCCGTGATTAATTGAGGTCCGACAAGTTCGATGTATTGATTCAGCATGTCGATATCGAGTAACTCTTCATTTTTACTCAACAATTGAGGTGACTCACTCGATGTCACGGAAACCGCTTCATCTCCCCAGAATTTATTAATAATGGCTGTCAACGCATCCACAGAAAGCGGTTTACTAAGCACATCATTCATTCCAGCGTCTAAATACTCTTTTTTGTCTTTTAAGACATTGGCGGTTAGGGCAATCAATGGCGGCAATTCACTGCTATCAAACTCTTGACGTAATTTTCTTGAAATATCAAATCCGGTCATATCAGGTAATTGAATGTCTAACAGCACTAAGTCATATTCACCCGGCTTAAACATTTGCAAAGCCTCTTGCCCAGTCATCGCCACATCTACCGTGTTGCCTAATTTTTCTAATACTGAACATGCTACGATAACATTTAGCTCAATATCCTCAACCAGTAAGATATTAAGGGCTGGAAGCAATAATTCATCATCCTCTTCAAAATCACTTTGCTCTTTAATCGCAGGAGCGACAATGGAAAGCGTAAAGATAGAACCATGTCCTAACTCACTCTCCACATGAATATCGCCTCCCATATGCTGTGCTAAGCGTTTTGAGACAGCAAGACCAATACCTGTTCCCGTTGCAGAACGTCCACCTTGACTGTCGTTGACCTGATAGTACATGGCAAAGATTTTCTCAAGTTCACCTTGAGGGATACCAATACCACTATCTTTCACCTCAAAGAACAACTTATCAGGCGCTTCTTGCCAAATGCGTACTTTAATTTCCCCTTCTTGGGTAAATTTCACCGCATTACCAATTAAGTTCCATAAGATTTGACGCAAACGAGTCCCATCGGTGGTAATTTTATGCGGTAACGTTTCTTGCGCTTCTAAGGTGAATTTTAACCCTTTAGGTTGGACTAATAATCCCGATAGGTTTTCTAAATCAGAGATAAATTCAGTAAAGTCGATAGGTTGGTTATCAAGCTGGATCTTTCTGCGCTCAATTTTATCCATTTCAATCACATCGTTAAAAATATTACCTAACGTTATGGCACTGACATGGATAGTTTTTAAGTAGTTGAGCTGTTCTGGTGATAATTCGGTATCCAATAAAATACGACTTAACCCCACAATCCCATTAAGCGGCGTACGTAGCTCATGGCTGATTGTAGAAATAAAGGTGGTCTTATCACGGCTAGCATTTTCTAACGCGTCTTGATAGCGCTTACGCTCTGTAATGTCACGTCCAAAGCCCATTAAGCCGTGACGCTTACCAATTCGGTCATAAAAGGGCACTTTGCGTAACTCAAAACACGCTTTACGCCCATCCGGATACACCAACCACTGCTCATAAGTGAGTGACACATTATGGCGAAAGACTTTCTCATCGGTTTCCATCACTTTGACGGCGATATCTTCGTCATACACATCCAGTGGTGTTAAGCCAATTAATTGCTTTTCACTTTTACCGGTCAATAGCTCTGTAGCACGGTTACAACCAGAAAACTCATTATCTTCGTTGCGATAGTAGACCAGATCTGGCGAGGCATCTAAGAAGGAGCGTAACAATGAAGATTGTTGCTCTAGTTCAATTTGCGTCAATTCACGACGCTTCATTTCGCTTTTGAGTTTTTCCAATAGTTCAAGATGGGCTTTTTCTACTTTTTCACGCTCTTGGATCTCTAAATTTAATTGCTCAATATTCTCTTTTAATTGTGAATTCAGCTCTAAGTCTCGCTGTCGCATTACGCCTAATTTATCGACCATCCGCGATAAACGACGTCGTGATTCTTCAAGTTGCTCTACCACCACGGAAAGAAAATAGACAGCCCAAGGGGTAATAATCAAACCAAAGAAGATAGAGCGTACCAGATCGATACTAGTGACATCACCGGCAAGTAGGAATGTCACGGCCATCTGTACGACCATCGCTAATACAACCAATGCGGATGCTAACAGTAATGAGAAGCGGATTAACCCTAGCCTCATCATTAAATCTACATAATATTGGGCAAGCCCTTTGAGCAATTTCATTGAAAACTCCAATAGATTGAATCTAGAGAATGATACCTTAAAAATACATTGACGAAGTGGTGAACATTCAGAAAATTGTAGCCAAAACACGATTTTTCACCTTGTATCTTGCCTTTGCATTATTTTGTATCAGTGATCCTCCTTTTCCCGCGGGTATTTATAAAAACAATTTATAGAGGTATTACATAAATAATAGTTATATTCTTTACCAAAGAGAGAAATTAAAAAATGCAATTTGTCTTTTTTTAGATAAAAAGTATAAAAACAATAAAATACTAAAATAGATTAATAATTAAGATAAATTCACTGGCATTACCTAACATCAAAGAATGCAATAAAGCAGAACCCCATAAAAAAAGTGAGATAGCTCACACTCACTATCCCATAACCAATGAAATAATTTTCAAATAATATTTTTATTTATCAAATAATTAAAGAAAAAAAACGCTCATCACGCTGGCTATAGTCAAATATCCTTGCTGATTGACCTGTTTTTTATTTATCGATAATTTGACTAGTAGCTTAGCAAAATAAAAAACCGAGATAGCAAAGCTAAAGACACCATCACCCGATGAGCACCCATAAATTTACCTACACCCTTGAGACAAAATCGTTCCTTTTGCGCTCGTTCTTGAGGTGCCCATAAACTGAGTAGGAAGCAAACTATGCTCTATCAAAAAACAGCGGAAAAAGAGAATTGTGGTTTTGGGTTAATAGCCCATATTGAGGGGAAAGCCAGCCATAAAATTGTCAGAAATGCGATCCATGGCCTTGCCCGTATGCAGCATCGTGGCGCGATCCTTTCTGATGGAAAAACCGGCGATGGTTGTGGATTATTATTACAAAAACCAACGCGTTTTTTTCAGTTAATTGCCGAGGAAAATGGCTGGCATTTAGCGAACAATTACGCAGTAGGCATGCTGTTTCTAAGCCAAGATAATGCTATCGCTGCACAGTGCCGTCAAATTGTTGAAGAAGAATTGCAACGAGAAACACTCTCTATCGTTGGCTGGCGTAAAGTACCAACTAACACAGATATTTTAGGCAGTATCGCCCTCTCTTCTTTACCGTCAATAGAACAAATTTTTGTCAATGCACCTGCCGGATGGCGTATTAATGATATTGAGCGTCGTTTATTTATCGCTCGTCGCCGAATTGAAAAACGTATTACCGATAATGATTTTTATATTTGTAGCCTCTCTAATTTAGTGACTGTCTATAAAGGGCTGTGCATGGCAATTGATTTGCCTCGCTTTTTTACTGACTTAGCGGATTTACGGATGGAATCGTCCATCTGTCTTTTTCATCAACGTTTTTCCACCAATACCACCCCAAAATGGCCGCTTGCGCAACCTTTTCGCTATCTTGCCCATAATGGTGAAATCAATACCATTACCGGAAATCGTCAATGGGCAAGAGCAAGAGCCTATAAATTTCATACGCCGCTGATCCCCGATTTACAAACTGCAGCGCCTTTTGTAAATGAGAGTGGCTCAGACTCAAGCTCACTGGATAATATGCTCGAACTCTTTCTTAATGGGGGGATGGATATTGTCCGCGCTATGCGCCTATTAGTGCCACCTGCATGGCAAAATAATCCACAAATGGATGATGATCTACGTGCTTTTTTTGATTTTAACTCTATGCATATGGAGCCTTGGGATGGACCTGCGGGGATCGTGTTATCTGACGGTCGCTATGCAGCCTGTACACTCGATAGAAATGGCCTGCGTCCAGCTCGCTATGTTATCACGACCGATAATATTATTACCTGTGCTTCTGAAATTGGCATTTGGGATTATCAACCTGATGAAGTTCTAGAAAAAGGGCGTGTCGGCCCTGGCGAACTAATGGTAATAGATACTTATCAAGGTCGCATTTTACATTCTGCTGAAACTGACGAAGATTTAAAAAGGCGACACCCGTATAAACTTTGGTTGGAGCGTAACGTTAAACGCCTGATCCCTTTTGAGCAATTGCCTGAGCCACAAGCGACAGGAGAGCGCGCTTTTGATGATAGCTTACTGGCGACATACCAAAAACAGTTCGCTTATAGCCAAGAAGAGCTGGAAACGATTTTGCATGTACTGGCTGAAAATGGGCAGGAAGCCACCGGCTCGATGGGAGATGACACGCCCTTTGCCGTGCTTTCTCAGCGCCCACGCTTAATTTATGACTATTTTAGACAAAAGTTTGCGCAAGTGACCAATCCGCCGATTGATCCATTAAGAGAAGCGCATGTGATGTCTTTAGCAACCTGTATTGGTCGCGAAATGAATGTCTTTAGTGAAGCGGAAGGACAAGCCCATCGCCTCAGTTTTAAATCACCCATTTTGCTTTATAGTGATTTTCAACAACTACTCAATCAAGAAAGCCCTTATTATTCATCCATCACGCTAGATATCACCTATCAACCGACTGAAAATAATTTAGAAACCGCACTACACATCTTATGTGAAACGGCGCAACAAGCGGTTAATAGTGGTGCAGTATTACTGGTTTTATCCGACAGAAATATCACTCAAGCGCGATTACCTATTCCTGCGCCTATGGCAGTAGGCGCGGTACAAAAAGCCTTGGTAGATAATAATTTACGCTGTGATGCCAATATTATTGTTGAAACTGCAAGCGCCCGTGATCCCCACCACTTCGCTGTACTATTAGGTTTTGGCGCAACCGCTATTTACCCTTACTTGGCTTATGAATCCTTAGCGCAACGAGTCGATAAAAAAATATTGTCGGGTACTTATGCGCAAGTCATGCTCAATTATCGTAATGGGATCAACAAAGGTCTGTATAAGATAATGTCCAAAATGGGGATCTCCACCGTTGCCTCTTACCGTTGCTCACAGCTATTTGAAGCCGTAGGGTTGCATGATAATGTCGTTAAACGTTGCTTCGATGGGGTTGATAATCGTATTAACGGTGCAGATTTTAGCGATTTTGAACAAGACTTATTTAATCTATCCAAACGTGCTTGGCTAACTCGCTATCCTCTAGACGCTGGTGGGTTATTAAAATATACCCATCAAGGTGAATATCACGCCTATAATCCTGATGTGGTTCAAGCGTTGCAAAAAGCGGTAAATAGTGGTGACTACGCTGATTACCAACATTATTCCCAATTAGTGCAACAACGCCCTATTACCACCTTACGTGATCTATTAGCTCTCAATGACACAACCCCTATTGCAATTGAAGATGTCGAAGCAGAAAGTGAACTGTTTAAACGCTTTGATACTGCGGCGATGTCAATTGGTGCATTAAGTAAAGAAGCCCATGAAGCCCTTGCGCAAGCAATGAATACCTTAGGCGGATTTTCAAACTCTGGAGAAGGTGGTGAAGATCCGGCACGCTACAACACCAACAAAGCTTCGCGTATCAAACAGATAGCTTCAGGTCGTTTCGGTGTCACGCCGTCTTATCTAATGAGTGCGGATGTATTACAAATCAAAGTGGCACAAGGGGCAAAACCCGGTGAAGGTGGCCAGTTACCCGGTGATAAAGTCACGCCTTATATTGCGCAACTGCGTTATGCCGTACCGGGCGTCACACTGATTTCCCCGCCTCCCCATCATGATATCTACTCTATTGAAGATTTAGCACAACTGATTTTCGATTTAAAACAGATTAATCCCCGTGCGCTTATTTCTGTCAAACTGGTCTCTGAGCCGGGCGTTGGTACAATCGCCACCGGAGTCGCTAAAGCTTATGCAGACTTAATTACTATTGCAGGTTATGACGGCGGTACTGGTGCCAGCCCATTAACGTCAGTTAAATATGCAGGTAGCCCTTGGGAATTAGGGCTAGTAGAAGCGCAACAAGCATTAGTTGCCAACAATCTGCGTCATAAAGTGCGCTTACAAGTTGATGGTGGATTAAAAACGGGGGTTGATATTATAAAAGCGGCCATTTTAGGGGCTGAAAGTTTTGGTTTTGGTACAGGGCCAATGGTGGCGTTAGGCTGTAAATATCTGCGAATTTGCCATTTAAATAATTGCGCTATGGGGGTTGCAACCCAAGATGAAACCCTACGCCGCCAACATTTTCATGGTTTACCTGAGCGCGTTATCAACTATTTCCGTTTTATTGCCCAAGAAACCCGTGAACTTATGGCACAACTTGGCGTAAGGAAAATAACCGATTTAATCGGCAGAACGGATTTGCTTTCTTGCTTAGAGGGAATAACCAGTAAGCAGCAAAAATTATCGCTCACAGGATTATTAGAAACTGCGACCTCTCCTACAGGTAAAGCGCTCTATTGTCAGGAGCACAATGATACTTATGATAAAGGAGAATTAAATCAACGTATTGTTGCGCAAACCATTACGGGCGTCGAACAAAAGATAAGCCAAACCCACTATTTCGCCATTCGTAACACAGACCGTTCAGTGGGAGCCACGTTATCCGGGCTCATTGCCAAAACCTATGGTGAAAGTGGTTTATCTGCTACACCAATAAAACTTCACTTTACGGGTACTGCTGGTCAAAGTTTTGGCGTTTGGAATGCGCAAGGGGTGGAATTAACCTTAGTGGGTGATGCCAATGATTATGTCGGGAAAGGCATGGCGGGTGGACGCATTGTTATTTCACCGCCAGTAGGTTCTGCCTTTAAAGCCCATCAGACCACGATTATGGGAAATACCTGTTTATATGGCGCAACAGGTGGAAAACTCTATGCATCTGGATTGGCGGGTGAACGTTTTGCAGTTAGAAACTCTGGCGCCATTGCGGTGATTGAAGGGGTTGGGGATAATGGCTGCGAATATATGACCGGCGGTATTGTCTGTATTCTTGGTAAAACAGGGATTAACTTTGGTGCAGGGATGACGGGGGGCTTTGCCTATCTGTTAGATGAAGATACCACACTATCACAACGGATCAATAACGCCTCTATTGAGCTTCTTCCCGTGGCTAATTATGCGATTTTGGCGGAGCATCTTCGCGGTATGATCGCAGAGCATGTACGGCTAACTGGCTCCCAACAAGGAGAAAAACTACTTTCTCAATGGGAATATTGGTCACAACACTTTAAATTAGTCAAACCTAAATCGAGTGATGTTCATGCCTTATTAGGTCATCCTCGCCGTTCAGTCGCTGAATTACGCGTTCAGGCACAATAGGAGAAAAATGATGGGTCAGAATGTGTATCAATTTATCGACTTAAATCGCGTTGAACCGACTAAAAAACCGTTAGCTGTGCGTAAAATTGAGTTTGTCGAGATTTATGAGGCATTTTCTGCTGAGCAAGCCTCTGCACAAGCCGATCGCTGTTTAGACTGTGGTAATCCTTATTGTGAATGGAAATGCCCGGTGCATAACTATATCCCTAATTGGCTAAAATTAGCCAATGAAGGACGAATAATAGAAGCAGCAGAGCTTTCTCATCAAACCAATAGCTTACCGGAAATCTGTGGTCGTGTTTGTCCACAAGACCGATTATGCGAAGGCGCTTGTACGTTAAATGATGAATTTGGTGCGGTCACTATTGGTAATATAGAACGCTATATCAATGATACCGCCTTTGCGCTGGGCTGGCGCCCTTCCCTGTCTCAAGTCACCATGACAGATAAAAAAGTCGCCATTATTGGTGCAGGCCCTGCGGGATTGGCTTGTGCTGATGTGCTGATCCGCCAAGGAGTAAAACCCGTAGTCTATGATAAACACCCTGAAATCGGTGGATTACTCACTTTCGGTATTCCCTCTTTTAAACTTGAAAAATCGCTGATGGTAAGACGACGCGAGTTATTTAGCGAAATGGGAATAACCTTTTGTCTTAATACAGAAATAGGCAAAGATATCTCACTAAAAACACTGACGGAGCAATATGATGCTGTTTTCCTTGGCTTGGGTACTTATCAAAGTTTGAGTGGTCATTTTGCCCATGAGAACGCAATGGGGGTTTATAATGCCTTACCTTATTTAATTGGTAATACTCGCCATTTAATGGGTTATGCAGAAGATCCCCAATCACCTTATATCGACCTCAATAAAAAGCACGTGGTGGTGTTAGGGGGTGGGGATACGGCGATGGATTGTGTACGAACCGCTATTCGCCAAGGTGCCACTAAAGTAACTTGTGTTTATCGTCGCGATGAAAATAATATGCCCGGCTCTAAACGTGAAGTAAAAAATGCCAAAGAAGAAGGTGGCGAATTTTTATTTAATCGCCAACCCCTTGATATTGAAGTAGATGCTAATAATAACGTCATCGGTGTTCGTGTAATAAAAACACAAACCAACGGGGAATTAAAATATATAGAAGGCAGCGAACATATATTATCCGCAGATGCGGTTATTCTTGCATTTGGTTTTAAACCTGCACACTATCCGTGGTTAGATGAAAATAATATTCAATACGCATCATCGGGTAGAATTATTATTAATGATGATCCACTATTACCTTTGCAAACGACCAATCCTAAGGTATTTGCTGGAGGTGATATTGTAAGAGGCTCCGATCTGGTGGTCACCGCGATAGCACAAGGAAGAGAAGCAGCGGAAGGGATCTTGCGTTATTTATCTTGTTAAAGATAGCAATATTCAATATTACTTATCTTTAATACTAAAATAGTAACAATACAATTTTATTTATAAATTACCCTGTTTTATTAAAATGGGGTAATTTATTTTTAACTATTATAAATATTAATCCCCCCTCCTAAAAACAACTATTTTAATAATTATTCTCATTATTGTTTAATAATAATTTCCTCCAACACCTTTCTACAAAAAATAGTTGTTTTATTTTGTATAAAAATAACATCTATGCTCTATAGTTAATTTAATTTATTTTCCTAATTTTTACTTTATCTGTTTTTATTTAACTTTTACGCTAATTTTTGTCCATCATTATTTGACTGCAATTGTTAATAACATCACAGTCTAAAAAAATAGATTTTATTTCAGTGCGCAAACTTGATAACAATCAAATATTGTCAGCCTAGCAACTTCATAATGGAATTACCTGATAACTTTACCGAAAAATATAACTTATTGATATTGGGTTATTTTATTCATTAAGCACATTGTCATAATTAACTAGGGGATCACCATGGTGATGCAACTTATAGCCGTAGCCGTTATTATCGTAACGGTCTATTTGCTAATAAAAAAATATGAAACCCGTATGGTATTGATCGGTGCCGGCTTATTGTTATGTATTTTAAGTCTGACACCGCTTGATGCTTTCACTGCATTTAGTGATCGCATGGTTTCATCATCATTAATTCAAGCTATCTGTTCAAGTATGGGTTTTGCCTACGTGATGAAATACACCAAGTGCGATATGCACTTAGTCCATGTTTTATCAAAAGTCCTGACTCGTCTTGGTTTCTTTCTTATTCCAGCAACAGTGATCGTCACTTATTTTATTAATATTGCGATCCCATCAGCAGCCGGATGTGCAGCGGCCGTTGGTGCAACACTTATTCCGTTATTAATCGCGGCACGTATTCACCCCGCAATCGCAGGTGGTGCGGTGTTATGTGGTACTATCGGTTCCATGTTAAGCCCTGGTATGTCACATAACGCTTTTGTGGCGAATATGGCCAATATGGAAGTCGTCGATTTAATTGCTCGCCATAGCCCATATAGTTTAATGGCAGGAGCAATAGCAGCAGTTTCACTCGCTGTTGTCGCTTTAGTGAAAAAAGAGTTTAAAGTTTCTTCTGTAGCCACAGATGTCGCCAACTCATCTTCTCAAGCAACACCAGAAGCAGTACGCCCTAATTATTTATATGCAACTGCGCCTTTTATCCCATTAATTCTATTAATACTGCCTTTCTTCGAAACATTTAGTACTTTTAAACTATCTGTGCCAGCAGCAATGTTAATTGGTGCCATTTATGCACTGATCATCACATTAACCAATCCGGCTCAAATTACTAAAGAGTTCTTTAAAGGGATGGGTAATGCTTATGGGGATGTACTGGGGATCATTATCGCAGCAGCCGTATTTGCAGCCGGTCTAAAAGCATCAGGTCTGATTGATGCCTTTATCAACTTCTTAACTCACTCACCTGAATTTGCCCGTTGGGGTGGTACATTAGGGCCATTCTTAATGGGGATTATTACTGGCTCTGGTGATGCTGCAGCATTTGCTTTCAACGAAACCGTCACACCACACGCTGCACAATTTGGTTATGAAATTCCTGACATGGGTATGGCAGCAGCATTATCAGGCGCATTAGGTCGTACAATGTCACCATTAGCAGGGGCAGCCATTGTTTGTGCTGGTCTTGCCAATATCAACCCTATGGAAATCGCAAAACGTACTGCACCGGGTATGATTATCGGCGTCATCGCTGTTGCGTTATTCATGTTATAAGTGGAGAAATGATTATGTCAGTTTCACTAGAACAATTAATTAAATGGCGTCGCGAATTTCACCAATACCCTGAAATTGGCTGGTCTGAATTTTTAACCACTGCCAAAATCGTCAAAGTGCTACGTGGCTTAGGATTAGAAGTTAAAGTCGGCCCTGAAGTTATTAACCAAGACTTTGCTTTTGGACGCCGTCGTCAAGTGGTTGAAAAAGGATTGGCGGTAGCAAGAAAACACCATGTTGACGAAGCACTGCTTGATGAAATGCAAGAGCTTACGGGTTGTGTCGCTATTTTCGATAGTGGCAAACCAGGGCCTACTGTTGCACTACGTTTTGATATTGACTGTGTTGGGGTAACAGAAACAACAGAGACTCAACATCGTCCACAGGTAGAAAATTTCGCCTCTTGTCATCCAGGCGAAATGCATGCTTGTGGTCATGATGGTCATATTACTATTGGTTTAGGGGTTGCTCACTGGTTAGTCGACAATAAAGATAAAGTGAGCGGTAAAGTAAAAATTTTATTCCAACCCGCAGAAGAAGGCGTTCGTGGTGCAAGAGCAATGGCGGAAAGTGGCATTGCTGATGATGCAAATTACTTCTTAGGCTCACACTTAGGCTTTATCGCCAATAGTGGTGAAATCGTTCTTAACCCAACACATTTTTTATGTACCACTAAATATGATTTCCGTTTTAAAGGTACGCCTTCTCATGCGGGGGCAGAGCCAGAGCTAGGTCGTAACGCATTAGCAGGCGCTTGCCATGCCGCAACACAAATGCTGGGGATCTCTCGCCATGGTAAGGGGATGTCTCGTATTAATATTGGGGTATTAAAAGCCGGTGAAGGTCGTAACGTCACTCCTGCCAATGCCGAAATGCAAATCGAAGTGCGTGGTGAAAATGAAGAGATCAATAGCTTTATGGCTGCCAATGCTGTACGTATGGCAGAAGGTGCCGCACATAGCTTCCAATTAGAAATGGAAAGCGAAGTGATGGGGGAAGCGGTTGATTTAACCAATGACCAAGAACTGATTGATGTGATGGCCAAAGTGGTGGGTAAACACCCAGAACTCACTGCGATCCCAACCCGTCCATTCGGCGGAAGTGAAGATGCAACGGTGTTAGCAAAACGAGTACAACGCTGTGGTGGTAAATCTCTTTACTTTATTGTTGGTGCCGATAGAACTGCCGGACATCACCAAGCAGGCTTTGATTTTGATGAACAACAACTGATGACTGCGGTAAATCTTTACACGGGGTGTTTAGAAGAATTACTGAAATAATCTCTTTTATTTAATTGACTCATTAAAACGCTCTATATCACTATAGGGCGTTTTTTATGCTGTTTTATCGTACAAAAAAATTTAAATTAACCTATTGACCCTTACGTTACGTGAGGTTTTAACCTGCATGACATACAGGAGGTGAAGATATGCTATTTCAAGTAGGAGAGATCGCTAAAAAGACGGGATTAACGGTCCGTACTCTCCATCATTATGAAGAGATAGGTTTATTGCAACCGACTGCAAGAACCGATGCAGGTTATCGACTCTATGATATGAAAAGCATAGAGCGATTAACGCAAATTCAAATGCTACGTCAAATTGGCGTCAAACTGAAAGACATCGGTCATATTCTTAATGGTCATAGTGCAGAGATAGCTTGTTTAATTGAAGAGCGCATTAGCCAATTAACCACGCAAATGCAACAAATTGCCAAATTGCGTTATCAGCTAGAGCATGTTCAACAACAAATACAAACAGGCACTCCATTTACGCAACATGACTGGTTTTCTTTATTGGAGATGATGTCTATGTACGATAAATATTTTACTTATTCTGAATTAGCGCAGTTACCCCTCTATACTGCGCACACATTAAAAAGCCAAGCATGGCAACAGCGTATTTCAACTGTCAATAATTTGATTAAACAAGGTAAATCAGCCGATTCAAATGAAGCGATGCAAGTTTCAAGAGAGTGGATGATAGCTTTAGAGCAAGATACTGGGGGAAATCCCGACTTTTTTGTCCGTTTAAATAAAATGCATATTTCTGATGATAAGTTTGCGACGGCTACCGGTATTACTAAACAGATGATAGATTTTGTTGCTAAAGGCTTTAGCGAATATCAATTATCTGTTTTTAAACCTCATCTGACTCCGGAACAATTTGCCGTAGTACATCAGCACTATTTTGATGCTGGCAGTGTCTGGCCTGAGCTTATTTCTGGATTATATAATGCACTCACTTGCGGAGAAAAAGCAGATTCAGAGCAGGTGCAAAACCTCGCTAAGATGTGGCTAAATATGTTCAATCAGTTTACACAGGGTGATAGTGATATTCAGGCCAAGATCCGTACCATTTATCAAACTGATCATGAAATCGCTAAAGGTACATGGATGACACCTGAGATTGGTCAATATTTATTTACGGCTATTAGTTTGCTAGTGCAAAAATAGCGTTAATTGAAAAATCAAATAGATATAAAAAAGCCCAGCATTTAACTGGGCTTTATGCAATGAAAATAAAAACGTTATTTATTTCACTACACGCAATGATGGGCGACCTGTTGGGCGAGGAGGCTCAGGATCATCATCTGGAGAAGATGGGTTTTCAGCCTGTGTCTCATCTTTCACTAAAGACAGTCCTTCAGTGGCCGAAGCTGAACTGCCGTCTTGCTGCTCATCATCCACCAATGATGGTGTATAACCTTCCTCATAGGCTGGCTCTGGCTCAAACATCATACCCGCACCATTTTCTCGCGCATATATTGCTATTACAGCCGCCATAGGTACGCACACTTTACGAGGTACACCACCAAAGCTAGCACTAAATAGTACCTGATGCGGCATCAATTCAAGATGACTTACCGCAAAAGGAGAAATATTTAGTACGATTTGACCATCGTGCGCATATTCCATAGGGACTTGAACACCCACGACATTAACATCTACCACTAAGTGGGGGGTTAACTCGTTTTCAAGGATCCAATCATAATGCGCACGCAATAAATGCGGACGGCGCGGAGACATATCCTTAATCTCCATGCTCTATTATCCTCTTGAAGGTAAACGCATTTCGCGCTCTGCTTCGGTTAATGACGCAAGGAAAGAATCCCGCTCAAAAACACGTTGCATATAAATTTGTACATCTTTCGCACCTGCACCGCTTAAATCCACGCCTAATACAGGTAAACGCCATAAGAGAGGAGCTAGGTAGCAATCCACTAAGCTAAACTCTTCACTCATAAAATAAGGGTATTCTTTAAATACCGGAGATACCGCCAATAGCTCTTCGGCGAGTTGTTTACGTGCTGCATTAGCTTGTTGATCGTTACCCTTTTCAATAACATTCATTAAAGAGTACCAATCTTGTTCAATGCGATGCATCATTAAACGGCTACTACCACGAGCAACAGGATACACTGGCATCAAAGGAGGATGAGGGAAGCGTTCATCAAGATATTCCATAATAATACGTGAATCATATAAAGTCAGTTCACGATCGACCAAAGTCGGCACACTCTGGTACGGGTTAAGATCGATAAGATCTTGTGGAAGATTACCAGCTTCAACCTGTTCAATTTCAACACTGACACCTTTCTCCGCAAGGACAATTCTGACCTGATGGCTGAAAATATCAGTCGGACCGGAAAACAAAGTCATTACCGAACGTTTGTTGGCAGCGACAGCCATGAAAACCTCCAAGTTAATCAATTAAAGGAACAAACATGCTTATGCATCTTCCATTCCCCCATTCCTACAAGACAAACAGACTCATGCCGTTAACTTAAAAAGTTATAAATAACTTAACTTCATTGAGTACGACATTGAGTACCACCTGCATAATAGTCTTATCCTAAGATAATTGTATTTTACAGGTTCAAAAAACCGTTTGTCTTTGCGGCACATATCATAATCAAGCAATACCAAAACAATCACAATATCAATTTGTCATAATAGTTTTGGTATGACTGTCAAATTCTTTATGGACATTAACCACAGTAAAATGGCCATAGGCAGCATGCAGCATTAAGAAATCGTCGAAAGAAAGACACTAAAGCAGGCTATTCTATCAGATTTCATGTCACTTAGGGTGAACAATGCGAATAATTCAATTCAATCTGCTAATATACACAAAAACTAAGTTTATAATATCATAAAAAAAAGATATTAAGGATTAAACTCTAAAAAAACGTATTTTTGATCTGCTTTTAATCCATGCTTTTTTCGGCCACAACACCACATTTTCAAAACAATTTTAAAAATAAAAAAACCCGCCTGTAAAGACGGGTTTTTCAACATCAAATTGATATCTAAAAGATAACAAATTAACGTTTTGAGAACTGTGGACGACGACGTGCTTTGCGCAGACCCACTTTTTTACGTTCAACAGAACGCGCATCACGGGTAACGAAACCAGCTTTACGCAGATCAGAACGTAGAGTCTCATCGTACTCCATCAGTGCACGAGTGATACCGTGACGAATCGCACCTGCTTGACCAGAGATACCACCACCTTTAACAGTGATATATAAATCCAGTTTACCAAGCATATCAACTAATTCCAGCGGTTGACGAACAACCATACGTGCTGTTTCGCGGCCGAAGTAAACTTCAAGGCTACGTTTGTTGATTACGATATTACCGCTACCTGGCTTAATGAAGACACGTGCGGAAGAACTTTTGCGGCGACCTGTGCCGTAGTATTGATTATCAGCCATTGCCTATTATCCCGATTAAATGTCCAGAACTTGCGGTTGTTGTGCCGCGTGGTTGTGCTCAGCGCCTGCGTAAACTTTCAGTTTACGGTACATAGCACGACCCAGAGGCCCTTTTGGCAGCATGCCTTTTACCGCGATTTCGATTACACGCTCAGGACTACGGGCGATCATCTCTTCGAAAGTCGCTTGCTTGATACCACCTACGTGACCAGTATGACGGTAGTAAACTTTGTCAGTACGTTTATGACCAGTTACCGCTACTTTCTCAGCGTTTAAAACGATGATGTAGTCACCAGTATCAACGTGCGGAGTGTATTCCGCTTTATGTTTACCGCGTAAACGGCGTGCGATTTCAGTTGCTAAACGACCTAAAGTTTTGCCGTCTGCATCAACAACATACCAGTCGCGTTTTACGGTTTCTGGTTTAGCTGTAAAAGTTTTCATTATTGAAAATTACCCAATGTTTAGTTACACGTTGGTGAACACTCGGTTCAAATGCTATTGAGGTTCACACGACTCTTGTGTCCAGCAAACCTACCCCTTCGAGTAGCACTGCTGACTCTAAAATGCGAGTTTTTTGGGAAATAAAAAACTTGCTGCAACGTGGGGTCGCAAGATTATAGAGAAGTCAGAAAAAAAAATCGAGTCATAATTGAAAAACAATTGGATTCTTTTTCAATATTTCAGCAAAAAATACCTTATGGCGCTATTTTTGTTAGCCTACTCGCCATCTCTGTCATCAACTATTACCACCTGAAGAGAAGCATTCTCCCTTGCCAAAGCGATTGTAATCACTTAATAAGTACCGTTTTGCCATTTTTATAACAATCAATAGCATCAAGCGTTACAATGAGCGCCATCCTACCATAATCAAAACAGAGTTTCTTTAACAATTAAGCGAGATGAGGCTGTGAAAGATACTCTTCACTTTGCATTTCTTGCAAACGCGATAAACAACGTTGGTATTCAAAACGTAAAAATTGCCCTTGATAAATCTCGCTCATCTCAACATCAGCATTAATAATTAGTTTCACCTTACGCTCATAGAACTCATCAACCAATGCTAAGAAACGACGGGCAACATCTTCATTTCTACTCCCCATCTGCACCATTTCATAAAGCAACACAGTGTGATAGTGCTTTGATAATTCAATATAATCAAGTTGACTCCGCGCTTGTACACATAACGTATCAAAGTTAACCGCCAGTACACCATTAGCCACTTTTCTCATTACCATTGGACGATGATTAATGGTCAATGTGGGCGTGAATACAACTTCACTACTGCTGGCAAGCTGAGTAAAAATTTTATCCATCTGCTGGCGGTTATACTCTGTTAATGGAGATAAAAATAGATGGGCTTGAGTTAATGTTCTTAAGCGATAATCAATCCCCGCATCAACATTCAAAATTTCACAATGGTTTTTTATTTGTTCTATAGCAGGTAAAAAACGTGCGCGTTGTAGTCCATTGCGATAGAGATCATCAGGGGGAATATTAGATGTCGCCACTAAAGTAATACCTCTGGCAAATAACGCTTCAAGTAATGTTCCTAAAATCATCGCATCAGTAATATCTGAAACAAAGAACTCATCAAAACAGAGTACATCGGTTTGCACTTTAAAGCCGTCAGCAATGATATCCAGTGGATTTTCTTGCCCTTGTAAGCCTTTTAATTCATCTTGCACCCGTAACATAAAGCGGTGAAAGTGCAGACGCAGTTTTCGTTCTGTGGGTAAGCTTTGATAGAACATATCCATCAACCAGGTTTTACCTCGCCCAACCCCTCCCCACATATAAACACCACGCTCAGGGACAATTGCGCTTTTTTTCGCACGAAACTTTCCTAACAACCGCTGAGTAATAGAACTTTTTTCTGGTGATGTCCGGTTTAATAATGCATGGTATAACTGTTGCAGATGGAGAACGGTTTGTCGCTGAACCTCATCAGGTTGATAATCCCCCTGCTGTAACGCGGTTTCATAAAGTGATAATGGCGTGCTAACGGTCATGGATGCTCTCTTATCCTTAAAATTTTGACATAAGTAAATACCTTGCGAATGCCTCTATTATAAGCAGTAAGAATTGTTTTAACATCGATGTAACACAGGAATTTTCATATTAAGCTTAAGGATATTATTCCACCCATGCCTTTTAGCGGTTATGATGTTATAAGAATCCATCGTCCTCACTATTAGATGAAAAGGAGTTGCCATGGTTTGGGTTTATGCACTGATTGGATTAGTTGTTGGTCTTATTATCGGCGCACTGGCAATGCGTTATGGTAATAAAACCATGCGCCAACAAGATGCTATAAAAGCAGAATTAGATACTAAAAAAGAAGAACTTGATACATATCGCAACGAGCTTGTCAGCCACTTTGCTCGAAGTGCTGAACTACTGGACAATATGGCGAAAGACTACCGCCAACTTTATCAACACATGGCAAAAAGCTCCAATGAGTTAATGCCAGACATGCCTGTTCAAGATAACCCATTTAATTATCGGTTAAGTGAATCAGAGGCAGCCAATGATCAATCCCCGATCAAAATGCCGCCACGTGATTATTCCGAAGGGGCATCTGGATTATTTAGACCTACCGATAAAAAAGATGATTAACACACAAACGCCACAACTATTGTGGCGTTTATTTTATATTATTTTGTAAAAAGTTAATGATTTAATAGGACGGTTTAAAGATAGCTATTGTCTTGTAAATCCATGTAAAAGAAAGCCCTACTGATAGCTTACCAATGAACTTTCCTTTATTTCTATATGTCTTAGTAACATCGAGCTCATATTGAGCAATAAATATTTTTGATAACAATATCAAGAGACTCATATTCATGTTGACTAAAAAAAGAAAATTACTACTTAGCGCATTAGCGATGAGTGTTGGTTTATCACTCTCTACTCTCCCGGCAACCAGTATGGCTGCCCTGCCTTCGGTAATGCCATCTGGAGAACAACTACCTAGCTTGGCTCCGATGCTAGAAAAAGTCTTGCCCGCTGTGGTCAGTGTGCATGTTTCTGGAACTCGAGTGCAAAGCCAGCAGGTTCCAGAAGAGTTTAAATTTTTCTTTGGTCCAAATTTTCCTTCACAACAACAAAGCATCCGCCCTTTTGAAGGCTTAGGTTCAGGGGTGATTATTGATGCTGAAAAAGGTTATGTATTAACCAATAATCACGTTGTTGATGGAGCCGATAAAATTCAACTCCAAATTAATGATGGCCGTGAATTTGACGCCAAATTAATTGGTAGCGATCCACAAACAGATATCGCCCTGCTACAAATTGAGAAACCCAATAACTTAACCGCCATTAAAATGACTGACTCAGATAAATTACGTGTTGGTGACTTTGCGGTTGCTGTGGGTAATCCATTTGGTTTAGGTCAAACCGCGACTTCCGGTATTATTTCAGCCTTAGGTCGTAGTGGTTTAAATCTGGAAGGGTTAGAAAACTTTATTCAAACTGATGCATCAATTAACCGTGGTAACTCTGGTGGTGCTTTAGTTAATCTCAATGGTGAACTTATCGGTATTAATACCGCAATTTTAGCACCAGGTGGTGGCAATATTGGTATTGGTTTCGCGATCCCAAGTAATATGGCGCGTGATCTCAGCCAACAACTGATTACACATGGTGAAGTGAAACGCGGTATTTTAGGTATTCGCGGTACTGAAATGAATGCTGATTTAGCGAAATCCTTTAAAATTGATGCCCAACGAGGTGCTTTTGTCAGTGAAGTATTGGCGGACTCTTCCGCAGCTAAAGCCGGTATAAAACCAGGTGATGTCCTTATTTCTATTGATGGTAAACGCATTAATAGCTTTGCTGAATTAAGAGCAAAAGTTGGTACAACACCACCAGGTAAAGAGATCCTGATTGGTTTGATCCGCCAAGGAAAACCAATGGATGTCAAAGTTACACTAGAGAAACAATCAGCAGATGCAACACGAGCGGATAACTTCTCTCCCGCACTTCAAGGGGCAACGCTCAGTAACTATGTTAACAAACAAGTTAAAGCGGTTGCTGTAGATTCTGTGGAGAAAGGCTCAGTGGCAGCAGCATCGGGGTTACAAAAAGGCGACCTTATTATTGGTATCAACAATATGCCAATTGGCTCCTTAGGTGACTTACGTAAAACCATCGATGCTAAACCACCGGTTCTTGCATTAAACATTAAACGTGGCAACGAAGAAATTTATCTTCTGTTACGTAACAGCTCGCGTTAAACCCCACTTACTAGTATCTAATTTATTTGTTCCTTTCTGCCCTATTACTTCGGTAATAGGGTTTTTTTCTTGATTTCATATCACTAAAAAACGATTTTCTACGCTGACATATCCTTTCAAAAGCGAAACTGTGCTATTCTCATGACACTTACGACGCTATCCTCTTATTCAAACATAAATACAGGATTTTTATGTTAAGCAAGCTACTGCGATCTACCTTGATTGGTGTTTTAACAGCTGCCATTCTTTTGGTTGCGGTACCTTCTATCCGCCCTATCTTTATTAAACACCTGATTAATGGTGATTTTCTTAATGCCCCATTTAGCTATAACAAAGCCGTGCGCCGTGCGGCACCTGCGGTAGTTAATGTCTACAGCAGCACAATGGGAAGCTTTTCTCAAGAAGGGCGCGAGCTTACCTCGCTAGGTGCGGGGGTGATTATGGATCCGCGGGGCTATATTCTTACCAATCAGCACGTTATTAATAATGCAGATCAAATTATTGTGGCTTTGCAAAATGGTGATCTCTATGAAGGGTTATTGATTGGCTCAGATCCCTTAACCGATCTTGCAGTATTAAAAGTTGATGCAGAAAAATTACCTACCATCCCCATCAATAGTAAGCGTATTTCTCATGTGGGTGACGTCGTTTTAGCCATTGGTAACCCATTTAATATTGGGCAAACTATCACACAAGGTATTATTAGTGCCACAGGACGTGTCGGCTTAAGCCCAACACGTTACCAAAACTTCCTTCAAACCGATGCGTCAATTAATGAAGGTAATTCAGGGGGGGCACTGATTAATACTGAAGGTGAGTTAGTGGGTATTAATACCATGACCTTTGATTCAGGCACCTACAATGGCTATCGCCCCAGTGCGGAAGGACTTGGTTTTGCTATTCCAACACAATTAGCCGTAAAAATTATGAATAAGCTTATCCGTGATGGGCGAGTTATTCGTGGTTTTATTGGTATTACCGCGAAAGAGCTACCTAAAATTCGCTCTTCAAATACCGATATTAAACAGATCCAAGGATTACGTATCTTCCGCATTACGCCCAATAGTCCTGCTGATAAAGCGGGAATGAAAATTGGCGATATCATTTTAAGTATCGACCATGCTCCGGCCAAATCAGCTATGGAGATGATGGACTATATTGCAGAAACACGTCCTGGTACCGTTTTACCGGTAACCTTATTACGTGATGGTAATGAAATAAATGTTGATGTCACTATTTCAGAATATCAGCCAGAGTCATAGCCATAGCTAACTTTCGCGAGTTACCTTGTTATTCACGACATTATTGCTTATTTACCATGCGGCTATTTTCAATGGCATGCCAAATTTTTTCTGCTTTACGTCCAATAAAAATCAGTGAAATAGCCAAGATAAAAAAGAAAATTGCACTATGTAAGCTATTCCAGAAATATTCAAAAAAGCGGGTATAAAGATTGATACCAAGGAATGTTAGTCCAAAGCCTCTCAACATACCATCATCGGTTTTTAAGCTGATATAAATACAAATGACAGCAACAACAGCAAATAATAAAGCCCAAGGTAATAACTGCACACTTGAAATGTAATACCACGTATCCGGATCATAATTACCAAAAATAGACATGATCCACAACGCAATAAAGAGATAAGACAGTCCCATTATCTTTGTCATAAAAAATAAGCGACGGCGCATTAAAATATTTTGCAAAAAATAGCATCCAGCTAATAATGCAGAGCCAAATAACACGAAGCGAATAGGATAATTCATGCCTAGCCAATAAGCGCCCCAACCGGACATATAACCCGTTTTTGCACCAAACCAATTGCCCAACATTAATAAGAAAAATAACCACACTAATGAAGAGCGACTGATAAAGCCAATCACAGCATAAATAATGCAACCCATTAAAAGAAGTGGCGCAATATTACCACTACCATCATCTAACAACTCACCGAGTTGCCAAAGAAAAACCGCCGTAAATAATATCCCTAAAAAGAGAATAAATTCAGTACTGTAATGCCATAGTATTTCTTTGCGTTGGCGTTTAAATCCCCAAAAATAAAACATACCAGCAATAAGTGCAGGAAATACCACACGCATAATCTCAGAGACACTAAATAATTCGATAAGATAATGAATTAACGCAGTATCACTAAAAAGGTTAACGGCAGCAATAATTAAGCAGACAATAGCTATCCAAAAAGCATAGCGACTCAATCTTTTCCAATCAAAGGGAAGGCGTTGTAATGTACTTTCTAGTTGTTGATGCTGTTGTGCTGATAGCTCGCCAGATTGTTGCCAATGCTCAAGTGCTTGACGAATAACACGCTCTTGTTTCCTTGTGACCTGCATGGCGTTTTTTCCTTTTTTATTGGTAAGCGGTTAATAAAGAGTTATCTAACACAGGCTGACTTTCTTTACTGTATCTTGCTATCAAAGAATTACCTTATGAATTATCTTATTCTGTTGCATTATTAAACAGAAGAAATACAAAAAAACCATAGCACCAATAAAGTGCTATGGTTTTTAATCACGATAACAGGGTAACTAAACTTAATTAGTCATTAGAATGTAGACGTTCGATTTTAGCCCCTAAACCCTGTAATTTGGCTTCAATATTTTCATAGCCACGGTCGATATGATAGATACGATCAACAATCGTCGTACCTTCAGCAATGCAACCGGCTAATACTAAGCTGGCAGAAGCACGTAAATCGGTAGCCATCACTTGAGCGCCTGAAAGCTTATCAACACCATGACAAAGTACAGTATTGCTTTCGATTTCAGCATGGGCCCCCATACGGATAAGTTCAGGAATATGCATAAAACGATTTTCAAAAATCGTTTCAGTGATCATTCCTGCTCCATCAGCCACAAGATTTAAAAGACTAAACTGAGCTTGCATATCGGTGGGGAAACCAGGATGTGGTGCCGTACGCAGAGTGACCGCTTTAGGACGTTTACCATGCATATCAAGGCTTATCCAGTCTTCGCCCGTTTCAATATCAGCACCCGCTTCACGTAATTTAGCTAATACCGCATCAAGCGTATCTGGTTTAGCATTGCGACAAACAACACGACCACGAGAAACCGCCGCCGCGACTAAGAATGTCCCCGTTTCAATACGGTCTGGTAAAATTTGATAGGTGCCTCCACCAAGGCGTTCGACCCCTTCAATAGTAATGCTATCGGTGCCTGCACCACTGATTTTTGCGCCTAAGGTATTAAGAAAATTCGCGGTATCTTCAATTTCTGGCTCTCTCGCCGCGTTTTCAATAATGGTTTTACCTTCTGCTAAAACAGCGGCAGTCATAATGGTAATAGTGGCACCTACGCTCACTTTATCCATTACAATATGTGCCCCTTTTAAGCGACCATCAACACGCGCTTTCACATAACCTTCATCCAGCGTAATTTCCGCACCAAGCTGCTCTAAACCTGTAATATGCAGATCAACTGGGCGCGCACCAATCGCACAACCACCCGGCAAAGAAACCTGACCACGTCCGAAACGTGCAACTAATGGCCCTAATGCCCAAATAGAGGCACGCATCGTTTTAACTAATTCATAGGGAGCACAAAATTCGTTGATATGACGAGCATCAACAAAAACAGAGCCGTTGCGTTCGACTTTAGTACCTAAACGATTAAGTAACTTAATGGTGGTATCAATATCTTTTAGCTTAGGAACATTGGTTAATTCTACTGGCTCTTCGGCAAGGATAGCAGCGAACAGAATTGGTAGTGCAGCATTTTTTGCGCCTGAAATAGTGACCTCACCGGATAAGCAGGTAGGCCCTTGTACTCTAAATTTATCCATCTGTAGAACTCTCTTTTTTATTTTGCTGTACGCTGTATACCTACTGAATTAAAGCCCGCTGAGTTTACGATCCCTTTTCCACTCTTCAGGTGTGTAGGCTTTAATAGATAAAGCGTGAATACGATTATCTGCGATATATTCCATCAAAGGGGCATAAATGGTTTGTTGTTGTTTCACTCTGCTCATTCCTTCAAACATCGCGCCAACAACCACAACCTGAAAATGACTGCCATCACCATTAACAATGACTTCATCTAAAGATAGGGTATCCATTAATACTTGTTTGATTTCATTTGTATCCATAATTGCTCAATCTCAACGTTAAAATAATAATCAGTTGCCTATCCTAATAGAATCCGGCCTACTCTTAAACCATGAAAAACCCCCTTAATGATAAAAGTATCAATAAGGGGGATTTTTTTATTGCTTTATCGGGAAAAGCATTAAGCAATATTCATAATTTCATCAAGATCATAGAGTGTGATTAGCGTTTGAAAGCGCTCACTAACACCTTGAATAACACATTGACGCTCAAGTGCTTCCATTTCGGCCTTTAGATGGACAAAAAGTGCTAATCCGGTTGAGTCAATATGATCAAGTTGAGAAATATCGATGATATTAATATCAGCTAATAACGCTTTACGTTGTTGCCAAACTGGCAATAACGTTTCTCTATCTAGCGTTCCTTGAAAAGAGAGTATTTCACCCTCTTTTTGCCAATTTAACGAAGCTGACATACTATTTTTTCTCATCTAATGTAATCGGTGTTTTGGCACTAATTTCTAATTGCTTAGTTAAACCATCAACCCCTTTCGCACTTAAAATATCAGACCACTCATTTTGTTTGGTGGTGATCATGCTAACGCCTTCGGCAATCATATCATAGGCTTGCCATTCACCCGTTTTACTGTTCTTGCGCCATTGAAAATCAAGGCGTACTGGTGGTCGACCATTTTTATCAATAATAGTGACACGAATAGTCAAGTTTGATTTATCCGCAAAAGGTTTAGCGGGTTCTATGCGATATTCTTGCCCTTCATACATTGCTAATGCTTGACCATATACTTGTGCAAGATAATCTTTAAAAGCGGCAAAGTAAGCATCACGCTGAGCCGGCGTTGCATTACGATAATAAGGCCCCAACACTAATGCTCCGGCATATTTGATATGCACATAAGGTAACAACTCTTGTTGAACAATCTCACGTAACAGTTCTGGATTTTTACGGATTTCTGGTTGCTCAGTTTTTAATTTATCAAAGGTTTTTTGCGCGGCATCTTCCATCAAAGCATAAGGATTGGTTTTATCGACCGCCATCGCAAAAGGTGTTATCACCAATAATGCGACCATTAATAAGCGTTTAAACATACTCGCTTCCTCTTGGGATTATATTTCAGTAAATACGGTGCACTAAATAAGCCACACCGTAAGCGAATGATCATTAAGGTAATGCTGGTTGTTCGGTTTGCGTTTTTGAGTCAGAGGTTGTTTTTCCATCTCCGTCACCGGTTTTATAAAGGAACTGACCAATCAAATCTTCAAGCACCATGGCTGAATGGGTATTGGTAATTCTGCCACCATCCTTTAGAAAATCAGAACCTAAATCTTCATCATAAAAGCCGAGATTTAAGGCCAAAAACTGTTCACCTAATAAACCTGATGTGCGAATAGAAAGAGAACTGCTGTCAGGAATATGGTCATAAATGTTTAAAATATCGAGAGCAACTTCAGGACGATAGTTACCTTCCACCTCTTCTTTTAAGGTAATAGAGGCAACGCGACCAATAACCACCCCACCGATTTTAACCGGTGAACGCTCTTTTAAACCACCAATATTACCAAAACTTGCGTAGACACGATAAGTAGGTTGATTACCCACTTCTTTAATATCAGCCACTTTTAAGCTTAAAAAGACAACCGCTATCAGTGCAATAACAACAAATAAACCAACCCAAACTTCAATTTTTTTACTTTGCATGACTTAATTCCCAAACATCAGTGCAGTTAGCACAAAATCTAAACCTAATACGGCTAACGATGAATGAACAACGGTACGCGTTGTTGCTCTGCTAATCCCTTCCGATGTTGGGATTGCGTCATACCCGTTAAACAGCGCTATCCAAGTCACGGTAATGGCAAACACGACACTCTTAATAAAACAGTTCACTAAGTCTTTTTGCCACTCAACCGCACCTTGCATTGATGCCCAGAAAAAGCCTTCATCAATGCCTTTCCAATCCACGCCGACAATAGCACCCCCCCAAATCCCCACCGCAACAAAGATCAGTGAAAGTAATGGCATACTAATAAACCCGGCCCAAAAACGTGGCGCAACCACACGTCTAAGAGGATCGACAGCCATCATTTCTAAACTGGATATCTGCTCTGTTGCTTTCATTAAACCTATTTCTGCGGTCAGTGCAGAGCCTGCGCGTCCAGCAAATAATAGTGCTGTCACCACAGGGCCTAACTCTCGTAACAAAGAAAGCGCCACCATCATACCTAGGCTCGCTTCCGCACTAAATGTCGTCAGTACTAGATAGCCCTGTAAACCAAGAACCATGCCAATAAAAAGTCCAGAAACCATAATGATCAGTAGCGACTGAACACCAACACTGTACAGTTGCTTCATTAATAATGGCCACTGCTTACGAAACTCAGGCTTACCGATCAATGCTCGAAATAGCATGATGCCGGCTCTACCAAAAGTCGCAAAAATCGACAGTGATCGCGCGCCTAACCGCGCTAGTAAATTAACCACGTACTAATTACCTCGTCCTAATAGATCATCCTGATAGTTCCCCGCAGGAAAACGGAAAGGTACAGGTCCATCAGCAATACCATCTAAAAACTGTCTTACTTGTCTGTCTGGATTTTCCTGTAGCTCTTTTGCACTTCCCTGAGCAATGATTTTCTGTTCTGCAATAATATATGCATAATCGGCAATACTCAGTACTTCAGGGACATCATGAGACACCACCACACAAGTGACCCCTAATGCATGGTTTAATTCATCAATCAGTTTTACTAATACCCCCATGGTAATGGGATCTTGTCCAACGAATGGCTCGTCAAACATGATTAAATCTGGATCAAGGGCTATCGCTCTTGCTAAAGCGGCTCTGCGCGCCATTCCCCCCGATAATTCAGATGGCATTAAATTAGCAGCCCCTCTTAACCCTACCGCTTCTAACTTCATCATCACAGTAGTGTGAATTAACGCCTCGGGTAAATTAGTATGCTCTCTTAATGGGAAGGCGACATTTTCAAATACATTCATATCAGTAAAAAGGGCGCCTGATTGAAAAAGCATACTCATTTTTTTTCTTGACTGATATAAAGCAGAGCGTGATAACTTAGGAATATTGTCACCATCAAACCAAATATCACCACTATCAGGCAGAATTTGTCCCCCCATCAAGCGTAATAAGGTGGTTTTACCTATCCCTGAAGGCCCCATTATTGCAGTCACTTTTCCTCTAGGCACATCCAGATTGATTTGCGAAAAAATCTTTCTGCTACCGCGAGTAAAGTTCATATTGCGCACTTCAATTAAATTGTCTGGTTGTGCGTTCATGAATAAAACGTCCTTAAGCCTGTCTGCATAAACAAAATTTATGCGCTATTTTGGCAGGTCATTGTCAATGTTACAAAGAAATCACCACTATTTAGCAATTTATTGCACGGTTGATTTTACTTTTCGTGCTTGGCTAGTCAAAATATGGTGAATTAGCAAAACCTTTTGACAATAATGTTTTTTATCAGCCCTGTCTTATTGGTTTTTTCTTTATTTTTCACTCATTGTTGGAAAACTGATGGCATGTTGATTACTTTGTCTCTTCTCATTGTTGGGTTGATGTTATTAGTCTATGCATCAGACCGACTGGTGTATGGTGCAAGTGTGTTTGCTCAATCATTAAAGCTCCCTCCTGCCGTTATCGGTATTGTTATTGTGGGAATGGGTACTTCATTGCCGGAGCTTTTTGTTGCAACCGACGCGGCCATCCACAATTTACCCGAGATAGCGATAGGTACAGCAATAGGATCTTCATTAACGAATCTGCTACTGATTGCTGGGATTGGAGCGATGATTTATCCCATGAATATCCAATCTGCGGTACTAAAAAAAGAACTTCCTTTGATGATTATAGTCATCTTATTAGCAGGACTGGTGGTTTCTAATGGTCATCTAGGGTTGAGAGAAGGCTGTTTACTTTTTTTCATCGGCTTCGCCTCTCTTTTTCTAATGATAAAAATGCTCCATAAAACCTTAACACAAGTGCGCCATGTGTTACCGCTAGAGACACTTTCACGTTTTGAATTACAAACTAATCCACGTAATTCTGTTGCCCTATTTTGGGTGGTTATTGCATTACTGATAATCCCTGTTGCAACAAGAATGATCATTGATAATGTTTTTATCATCATGCAACAGTATCATCTCAGCGGTTTTTTAGTTGGACTAACCTTGCTATCTATTGGCACCAGTTTACCTGAATTAGCAACGACCGTTGTGGCAGCCTTAAGACGTGAAAATGAACTGGCTCTAGGCAATATTATTGGCGCTAATATTTTTAATCTCACCTTTGTGCTAGGCATGCCCGCATTACTCTCTCCTAGCACATTTAATATGCAAGCATTCTATTTTAGTTTTACTGTGCTGGTGGTCGCGGGCCTACTTTTCTCACTCTTTTCATTGGGGCGCAAACAGCGGCTAAACCGTGGAAAGGGGATTTTCTTATTAGTTTGTTTTATTGTTTATATTACGGTGTTGTGCGTTGCACATTCTCTCTTAACCTAAAATAAATGGTACAAAAAAATGACCGGATTTGATTTTCAGCAAGCAGGTAAAAAGGTTCTTCAAATTGAACAAGAAGGATTAGCTGAGTTAGCACAATATATCAATGACGATTTTTCTCTTGCCTGTGAAAAAATCTTTCACTGTCAGGGAAGAGTGATTGTTATGGGCATGGGAAAATCAGGTCATATTGGGCATAAAATTGCCGCCACCTTTGCCAGTACCGGCACCCCTTCTTTTTTTGTTCACCCCGGTGAAGCCAGTCATGGCGATTTAGGTATGGTGACAGAAAAAGACATTGTGCTGGCAATTTCAAATTCAGGTGAAGCCAGTGAAATTCTCGCCCTTATCCCTGTCCTCAAGCGTAAACAGATCCTTTTAATTTGTATGACACGCTCACCTCAAAGTACAATGGGGAAAGCTGCTGATATTCATCTTTGTATAAAAGTCCCTAAAGAAGCTTGTCCGTTAGGCTTAGCCCCTACCACCAGCACGACGGCAACACTGGTGATGGGAGATGCCTTAGCTATCGCTTTATTGCGCGCTCGTGGTTTTACGGCGGAAGACTTTGCACTATCGCATCCCGGTGGTGCATTGGGGCGCAAATTATTGCTTCATGTCAGTGATTTAATGAATAAAGATGATGATATTCCACGCGTTAGCAAAGAAGCGACATTACGCGAAGCACTGGTAGAGATCACCCGTAAAAAATTAGGTATGACCGTTATCTGTGATGATAATATGTTGATTAACGGTATTTTTACTGATGGTGATTTGCGTCGTATCTTTGATTTAGGTATTGATCTTAATAATGCCAAAATATCAGATGTAATGACGAAAGGCGGAATTCGCATTTCCCCAGATAGCTTAGCGGTAGAAGCGCTTAATTTAATGCAAGCAAAACATATCACTTCACTGTTAGTCACTGAACCAGATAGTGATATTTTATTAGGTGTTTTACATATGCACGATTTATTGCAAGCTGGGGTTGTTTAAGCTTGTTATGCGTTCATAAGGATAAAGATGAATACAATGATAGAGACCTGCTACGGTGCAGTAAGCAAGCAAATAATGCAAAAAGCAGAAAAAGTCCAATTGCTGATTTGCGATGTTGATGGTGTGATGTCTGACGGACTTATTTATCTGGGCAATAACGGTGAAGAGTTGAAAGCGTTTAATGTCCGTGATGGCTATGGCATTCGTTGTTTACTTACATCGGGTATTGAGGTCGCTATCATTACGGGTCGTCAATCTAAGCTTTTAGAAGATAGAGCCAAAACACTTGGCATTACATATCTTTACCAAGGACAGCATAATAAGCTTTTGGCGTATCAACAACTGTTAGATACACTAAACCTTAAACCAGAACAGACAGCCTATATTGGCGATGATCTGATTGATTTACCGGTAATGGAAAAAGTAGGACTGTCAGTTGCCGTTGCTGATGCCCATCCATTACTCACACCTCGTGCCGACTATGTTACCCATATTTTAGGTGGACGCGGTGCAGTACGAGAATTATGTGATTTGATCCTATTAGCCCAAGGTCGACTTGAAGAAGCTAAAGGTTTATCGATTTAAACGTATAACGACACAGAATGAATAAATTAAAATCCTGGTTTACCCTGATTTTAGCCATTATTGCTCTTGGGCTGATTGGCTGGAACTATACTAACAATACTGAGCTTGATGATGGAAAGATTGTTGAAGATGGTCAACCCACCTACCAATCTAAATCATCAATATCCTTTGTTTATGAACCAACAGGTATACTGGGATATAAACTAGTTGCTGATGATGTCAAAAACTATGCTCAGCAAAAGTTTACATGGTTTACTAATCCTGTCTTAACGACTTATTCGCCGACAGGAGATGCAACATGGACCGTGCGTGCAAATAAAGCCAAACTGACAAACAGTAAAATGCTCTATCTTTATGGCGACGTTCAAATTGATAGTTTAACTGATGACTCCCAACTTCAGCGGATCAGCACAGAAAATGCTATCGCAGATCTGGATACACAAGATGTTTCCTCTGATGATGAAGTGACTATTATCGGCGTCGGACTGAAATCAGTCGGCTTAAAAATGCGAGGCAATCTGCGTGAAAAACGTGCAGAGCTGATTGAACAGGTGAACACCTATTATGAGATCCCTAATGAATCGAAAAATCCGTAATACACTAATTATCAGTACGTTATTCTCAATAAGTGTCCCAGTTATGGCACTTAAAGATGATACACAACAACCTATTGTTGTTAATTCCGAGAAACAGTCACTTAATTTAGAAAAAAACATTACCACTTTCACACAAAATGTTGTGGTAAAACAAGGCTCTATTGATATAAGAGCTGATAAAGTAGTGGTTACACGTCCTGGTGGCGATTCTAAAAAAATCGTGATTGAAGCTTTTGGTAACCCTGTGACATTCTATCAGTTACAAGATGATGGTAAACCAATCAAAGGTCGTGGTGATAAAATGACCTATGAGATGGACAAAGAGCTGGTGACCTTAACAGGTAAAGCTTATCTTGAACAATTAGACAGTAATATCACCGGTGATAAAATCACTTATCTCGTACCGACACAACAAATGGAAGCATTTAGCGGTAAGGGAAAACAAGTCACCACCGTTTTACTCCCTTCTCAGTTACAAGAGAAAGGTCCCGGTGTTAACAACAAAGGTAAGTAACACTTTATGGCGCTGTTAAAAGCTGAAAATTTAGCAAAAGCATACAAAGGGCGCACCGTTGTCGGTGATGTGAGCCTCAATGTTAACTCCGGTGAGATTGTTGGATTACTTGGCCCTAACGGTGCGGGGAAAACCACCACCTTTTATATGGTGGTAGGTATTGTCGCCCGTGATGCGGGTAGCATTACTATCGACGATGAAGATATTACCTTACTCCCGTTACATGAACGTGCGCGTAAGGGTATTGGTTATTTGCCACAAGAAGCCTCTATTTTTAGACGCTTAAGCGTTTATGACAATATCATGGGAATTTTAGAAATACGCCATGATTTAACGGCCGAACAACGAAAAGATCGTGCAGAAGAGCTACTTGAAGAGTTTAATGTCAGTCACTTACGTAATAGTTTAGGGCAATCTTTATCAGGGGGTGAACGCCGTCGTGTAGAGATAGCACGGGCGCTAGCGGCAAATCCTAAATTTATTTTATTGGATGAGCCTTTTGCCGGTGTTGACCCTATTTCCGTTTTAGATATTAAGAAAATTATCCAACATCTACGCGATTATGGCTTGGGCGTATTAATTACCGACCATAATGTACGCGAAACCTTAGATGTGTGTGAACGTGCTTATATCGTCAGTCAAGGACACCTTATTGCCCATGGTTCACCAGAAGAAATTTTGGCAAATGAGCAAGTTAAACGTGTTTACTTAGGTGAAGGCTTCCGCCTGTGATCTGAGTGACACTTTTATTTCGTCACGGATGACAACATAAGAGGATCCATCGCATCACTATGAAACAAAGTCTGCAACTTCGTCTTAGTCAGCAATTGGCCATGACGCCACAGCTCCAACAGGCTATTCGTTTGTTGCAACTTTCTACGCTTGAATTACAACAAGAAATTCAACAAGCCCTTGAATCTAACCCATTGCTTGAACAAGAAGACGATCAAGCTGATGTAACGCATCCTGATAGCTCATCAACACAAGAGAGTGATGATAGTACACCAGACAATGAGCGTGATAATGAGGTATTAGATACCCTAGATGCACTAGAGCAAAAGGAGATGCCTGACGATCTTCCTCTCGATACCCAATGGGAAGAAATTTACACCGCAGGCACTCCTTCAGGCACCAGTAATGATTATGCGGCTGATGAATTACCACTCTATCAAGGTGAAACCACGGCTTCACTGCAAGATTACCTTACTTGGCAAGCTGACCTAACACCTTTTACTGATACTGATCGTGCTATCGCGACAAGCATTATTGATGCTGTCGATGAAACAGGATATTTAACAGTTTCAACAGATGACATTCTTGCCGGAATGGGTGATGATGAGTTAGAGCTTGATGAGATTGAAGCGGTATTAAAGCGTATTCAACGCTTTGATCCCGTAGGTGTCGCAGCCAGAGACTTAAAAGAGTGTCTGTTAATTCAATTGTCGACATTTCCAACTAATACACCTTATTTGAAAGAGACTCAACTTGTTATTGAGCACTATTTAGCGTTATTAGGTAATCGTGATTTTCGCCAATTAATGCGTCACACTAAGCTACGTGAAGAGACATTAAAAGTAGTGATTGAGACCATTCAATCTCTTGATCCAAAACCGGGTTTAAGTATTGATACAGAGGAATCACAGTATGTTATTCCTGATGTACTGGTAAAAAAATCAGGAGAACACTGGCAAGTTGAGTTAAATACGGATAGCATTCCCCGCCTACGCATAAATGAGACTTATGCAGCGCTTGGGCAATCAGCTCAAAACGAAAGCGATGGGAAATTTATTCGTGACAATTTACAAGAGGCTAAATGGCTGATAAAAAGCTTAGAAAGCCGTAATGAGACATTATTAAAAGTCGCTCATTGCATTGTTGACACACAGCAGGCGTTTTTCGAATTCGGTGAAGAGCATATGAAACCCCTTGTTTTGGCCGATATTGCAGAACAGGTTGAGATGCACGAGTCCACCATTTCTCGCGTTACAACGCAAAAATATTTGCATTGTCCTCGGGGAATTTTCGAATTGAAGTATTTTTTCTCAAGCCACGTAAATACTGATAACGGAGGTGAAGCCTCTTCAACAGCAATTCGGGCTTTAGTGAAGAAACTAATCGCAGCAGAAAACCCAGCGAAACCACTAAGTGATAGTAAACTGGCAAATATGCTCGCCGAGCTTGGTATACAGGTTGCTCGACGAACTGTTGCGAAATATAGAGAGTCATTATCCATCCCGCCTTCAAATCAACGTAAAGAGTTGGTTTGAGCATAATTGAGAAGGAAGACACTATGGAACTTCAAATCACTGGTCATAATATTGAATTAACTGATGCTCTGCGTGATACCGTCAAAGCAAAAAGCGCTAAATTACCTCAGTTCTTTGACAAAATTAATAACGTCCAAGTTATCCTCAAAGTCGAAAAAGTGACTAAAATTGCGGAAGCGACGATTCAAGTAAATGGCGGTGAATTACATGCCTCTGCGGAAGCAGAAGATATGTACGCAGCAATTGATGGATTAATGGATAAACTGGCTCGTCAATTAACCAAACACAAAGATAAACTGAGACAACATTAATTCATTTCCCATTGTAAAATGGGAATACAATCGGCGATGTTAGGGTGTTATTGATGTCGCGTTTGTTCAATTAAAAACAGCGCCTAAATAATCCGCTAACAAAAACCAGATGTCACTCTGTGGCATCTGGTTTGCTGGTCTAAGTGAATAAGACAATGAACAACGATACAAAGATGAATATTAGCGACGTACTTACTCTGGCATGTACACATAACAATGTGCATTGCACAAGTAAAAAACGCGCGTTAGAAATTATCAGTGAGAATGCAGCTCAAGCACTGAATTTACCAGAAACACTGATTTTTGAGGCTTTATTAACGCGTGAAAAAGTCGGTACAACAGGGATTGGGGGTGGATTGGCTATCCCTCATGGGCGTATTGAAAGTGATGAAACTGAAAAAGTTGTTGGTGTGTTTCTTCACCTAAGCGAGCCTATTGCCTTCGACGCTATTGATAATCAACCTGTCGATTTGTTGTTTGCATTACTCGTTCCTGCAACACAATGTAAGGAACATTTACACACACTGTCTTTGATTGCAAAACAGTTGGCTGACAAAAATTTATGTCGCCGACTACGCTCCGCACAAAGTGATGAAGAGCTTTATCAGATTATCACAGAATAAACCTAATGGGTTTGGGTTTATCAGGACGCGAATAGCATACAGTGGAATGATATTCATCACTGGGAAATTAAGGGGAGCTACCTCATGGTGCTGATGATAGTCAGCGGACGCTCTGGTTCAGGTAAGTCAGTCGCTTTGCGTGCGCTTGAGGACATGGGATTTTATTGTGTTGATAACTTACCTGTCGATCTGTTACCGGAGCTTGCGAAAACACTGGCTGAGCGTGATGCTGCCGCTGCCGCAGTCAGTATTGACGTACGTAATATGCCAGAATCACCGGAGATTTTCGAAAAGGCGCTGGAAAGTTTACCCGCGGAATATTCTCCACAACTGTTATTTTTAGATGCTGATAGAAATACGCTGATCCGCCGTTATAGTGATACTCGACGCCTACACCCTCTTTCAACGAAAAACCTCTCGCTAGAAATGGCGATTGATACAGAGAGTGATCTGCTCGAACCTTTACGATCACGGGCTGATCTGATTATTGATACCTCAGAGATGTCAGTGCATGAATTAGCCGAAATGCTACGTACTCGCTTACTCGGTAAACGTGAACGCGAATTGACCATGGTATTTGAGTCTTTCGGTTTTAAACATGGTATTCCTATCGATGCTGATTATGTCTTTGATGTACGATTTTTACCTAATCCCCACTGGGATCCCAAATTACGCCCAATGACGGGGTTAGATCGTCCAGTCGCAGCCTTCCTCGATCGCCATACCGAAGTGCATAACTTTATTTATCAAACAAGAAGTTATCTAGAACTTTGGCTACCGATGTTAGAGACGAATAATCGTAGTTACCTAACTGTTGCTATTGGTTGTACTGGCGGCAAACATCGTTCTGTTTACGTGGCTGAACAACTGGCAGACTATTTCCGCTCTAGAGGGAAAAACGTACAATCACGCCATCGAACACTTGAAAAGCGCAAATGACCCAATATCGACGCGTAGCGATAAAAAACCGTTTAGGCATGCATGCAAGGCCTGCCATGAAATTGTTTGATTTGGTCAATACATTTCAATCAACGGTGACGTTACGTAACCATGAGGGCGTTGAGGCGCAAGCAGATAGTGTGATTGCGATGTTGATGTTAGATTCCGAACAAGGCAGTCACATCGATATAGAAGCCAGTGGCTGTGATGAAAAAGAAGCGATTGATGCGATTATTGCATTATTTGAATCAGGGTTTGATGAAGATTAATTCTAATTAAAAACAATAGATTAGCATTTCTTAACAAAAATCCCAGAAAGAGACTGTGATCACTGCCTCTTTCTTTTTGCTACAGAACCGCCTATTATCTTACATAGAGTTTAACAACACCCCCACCTAATCCGTGGGGGTGTTGTTTTGCATTGGAACAAATTGGAGTGTGGTATGACAAAGCCAACAATTATCATCAATGAACTTGATGCAGAACGTTTAGATTCATTACTAGAGCAACCTGCCTTTGCAGACAGCCCAATTGCAGAAGCTTTAAATGAAGAGTTAGATCGTGCTGACATTGTTACACCAGCTGATATCCCTGCTAACATCGTCACCATGAACAGCAAAGTCCGCTTTATGGACTTAAAAAATAATGAAGAGCGTATTCGTACTTTAGTTTACCCTGCTTCATTAAAAGATAGTGCGACTGAATTATCAGTCATGGCGCCAATGGGGGCTGCACTATTAGGTTTAGCTATCAATGATGAGATCAGTTGGCAGCTTCCTAATGGCCTTGAAACTAAGGTCAAAGTATTAGAAATTCTCTACCAACCTGAAGCTGCTGGTGAATTACACCGTTAAGCAATGCTGAAGGTTCGCGTGTTATTTTTTATCTTATTAACGCAATAAAATACAAGTAAGCGCGATATCTCAGCCCACTTATGGGCTGAGATTAAAGGCAAGGTGCTACTGACCTGCGATACTCATTTCTGGTAATAGTAGTGATCCACACTGAATATTACTGCGGGTTTCAATATCATCACCTATTGTGGCAATATTCGCCCACATCTCTTTCAAGTTACCAGCAATAGTCACTTCACTTACTGGATACTGAATTTCACCATTTTCGACCCAGAAACCGCTCGCACCACGGGAATAATCCCCTGTCACCGTGCTAACCCCTTGTCCCATTAATTCAGTGACCACAAGCCCTGTGCCCATCTCTTTTAACAACTCATCAAAGGAGAGACCTTGCCCTGGGATACGCCAGTTATGAATGCCCCCCGCATGTCCATTGCTTTTTAACCCTAATTTTCTTGCGGAATAGCTAGTAAGGAGCCACTCTTGCAGTACACCATCCTTAATAATATCTGCATCTGATGTGCGTACCCCTTCACTATCAAAAGGCGTTGATGCTAATCCCCCCACAATATGTGGACGCTCTTGAATATTTAACCATTGAGGGAAAATCTGTTTTCCTAAGCTATCTAACAAACAAGATGACTCACGGTAGATCATACTACCACTGATGGCTGCCACTAAATGACCGAAGATCCCCGTTGCTACTTCCGCTGAGAAGAGAACAGGCGCTTTCATGGTGGATAATTTACGGGGAGCTAGACGAGATAAGGTACGGCGTGCACATTCTTGTCCTACCCATTCAGGAGATTGTAACGCCTCAAAACGGCGACTAATGGTATAGGCATAATCGCGCTCCATATCCTCACCCTCACGAGCGATAACGCAACTCGACATTGAATAACGAGATGAAGAGTAGCTTTTTAATAAACCAAGGCTGTTACCAAAGACGCGAGTTCCACTATGACTATTAAAGCTTCCTCCTTCGGTATTGACGATACGGCTATCACTGTCTAATGCAGCTTGCTCCGCACGAGACGCCAGCTCAATCGCTTTATCTGCTGTTATGTCTGTTGGGTGGTAGAGATCAAGAAAAGGGGCATCGAAGGCTAACAGGGCTTTATCAGCAGGCCCTGCATAAGGATCAACAGAAGTGTAGCGCGCAATATCTACCGCCGCTTGTACTGCACGTTTAATCGCATCAGGACTTAAATCTGTAGAAGATGCACTCCCTTTACGTTGTTGCTGATAGACGGTGATCCCTAATGCACCATCGCTATTAAATTCAACATTTTCTACTTCACCATAGCGTGTACTAACGCTTATACCTGTTGATTTATTAATTGCAACTTCTGCACCGTCACACTGTTTTGCGGCGATCTCCAGTGCAAGAGAAACTGCCTCTTCCAGCTGTTTTACCTGATCTGTATTATTCATTGAGAACCATTTTCCTAAGGAGAACATCACTTTTTACTTATTTTTGCTAAAGTAAATCAATTGACAGGTGGTCAACAAGCGATTTTCCCAGTTACAATAGAAGATATATGAATGTTATCACCCGTCGGGCTTTTGGTCATTCACCAAATCACACTCCCGGCTTACTCTGCAACAGGAATTTTTATTATGGCAAAGCAGCCAGAAGAGTGGCACTACCTCAATCCTGAATTTGACAATACACCGTTAGAAGAGGAAGAAGAGGAAGAGATCATTTGGGTCAGCAAAAGTGAAATTAAACGTGATGCTGAAGCGTTAAAGAAATTAGGCACCGAACTTGTTGAATTAAGTGCTCAAGAGCTTGAACGTGTTCCTCTTGATGAAAAACTACTCGCTTCAATTAAATTGGCGCAAAAGGTACAACGCGAAGCGCGTCGTCGCCAAATTCAATATATCGGTAAGTTACTCCGTAATGTTGATGAAGAGCCGATCCGCCAAGCACTAGATAAACTAAAAAATCGCCATAATCAGCAAATTTTAGTGTTACATAAACTAGAAGATCTGCGTACACGTCTGATTGACGGTGGTAATGAAGTGATTGAGGAAGTGGTAGCACTTTATCCTATGGCCGATCGCCAGCAATTACGCACACTTATTCGTAATGCTAAAAAAGAGAAAGAAGCCAATAAACCGCCAAAATCATTCCGCTTATTGTTTCAATATCTAAAAGATCTCTCAGAGTCAGCTTAACGACTGATGCTCCTGAAAACGCAGTGCTAAATCATGATACCACTGCGGTTTTCAGGATACATTGTAATACTTATGGGCTTTCAGCTAGCTCTACTTAGCTTTTTTATGTTCACAATGAAAGCGAAATAGGTCTTTACCCAGCGTCTCTTGCGCTTCTTGCATTATCTCAATAATGGGCTGGAAGGTGCGGGAATGATGCGGTGCATGTCTGAAAACAATATTAACAGGCAATTCAATTTCTCCTGTTAATACATCCCATAACGCATCAAGATTATTACCAAATGCTTCATCCAATTGAAATTGCTGAGCAAACTGATGATAAAAAGCATCTCGATCCGCCAATGTGCTGAAATCAAAAATAATCTGTTTCATTAAGGTGCAACTCTTTGCATGGTACGGTAATGATCGGTGGTTAAATAAATTAATCCGTCATTAGAATATAGCAAGCGATCGCTACCACGATGTCCACATTGATAATTGACATCTGCTTCAAACCATTGGCGCCCTGCTTCTTCAGGTAACTGTTTTTCACGGTTCATAAAGCGATCACCACCAATCGCCCGTCCTGGTAAAACTTCACATAAATTGCCCGCTTTCGCATTCCAACCTTTAGCTCGAGCCTCTTTTTTGCTGATATAAAAATCAGGTAAACGAGCGTGTTGTTGCAAATAATCAGCCACTTTATTGGCTTGTGTCTTTTCATCAATTGTTAAAGGACGTTGAGACTCAGGCTGACTGATTGAACTCTTTGACGATGTAGATGTTGTTGATGTAGGAGGCGCTGTTGCTGGTATCTGCGTTTCAGGTACTAATCCTTTATAAAGAACAAAAAATAAAACAGCCACAACAATAAGAACAGGGAATAGACGTTTGCCCATAAATAGCTCCATTTACTCACTTAAATAGAAACTCCATCATAGCGATGGAGTTTTATTGGGGTAATTTGTATAAATAGATAACAATAACAACTGTTAAGCAGTACCACCAACGGTTAACTTATCCAATTTTAGTGTCGGTTGCCCAACCCCTACTGGCAAGCTTTGCCCCTCTTTGCCACACACCCCGACACCTTTATCTAATGCGAGATCATTACCCACCATAGAAACTTGTTGCATCGCTTCAATACCTGAACCAATCAAGGTTGCGCCTTTAATTGGTTTAGTAATTTTACCCTTTTCAATTAAATAGGCTTCTGAAGTTGAGAAAACAAACTTACCCGAGGTAATATCAACTTGCCCACCACCAAAGTTTGGCGCATAAATACCGCGATCGACACTGGCGATGATCTCTTCAGGAGAAGATTTACCCGCAAGCATATAGGTGTTGGTCATACGTGGCATTGGCAAATGTGCATAGGATTCACGACGCCCATTGCCCGTCGGTTTTACCCCCATTAAACGCGCATTCATCTTATCTTGCATATAGCCTTTTAAGATGCCATTTTCGATTAATACGTTGTATTGACCTGGTACGCCTTCATCATCAATCGCCACGGAGCCTCGTCGGCCTTCAATTGAACCATCATCCACGATAGTACATAACTCAGAAGTTACCTTATCGCCAATACGCCCAGAGAATACCGATGTTTGACGACGATTAAAATCACCTTCTAAACCATGTCCAACAGCTTCATGTAATAAAACACCGGGCCATCCGGCGCCTAAAACCACAGGCATTGTACCTGCCGGTGCAGCAATAGCCGATAAATTAACTAATGCCATGCGTACCGCTTCACGGGCATAAGTCGCTGCATGGGTTTCGCCATTTTCTTTAGTCAGAAAATAATCATAACCAAAACGACCACCGCCACCACTTGAACCACGTTCACGTTTACCGTCATCTTCGACCAGTACGCTTACTGAAAGACGTACAAGAGGACGCACATCCGCCGCTAAAGTACCATCCGTTGCTGCAACTAGCACATGCTCATACACTCCCGTTAATGAGGCATTGACTTGTTTAACACGTTTATCTTCAGCCCGTGCCACACGATCAACGTCATGTAATAGTGCTATTTTTTCTTCACGAGACAAACTTTGTAATGGATCATTTAGGTTGTATAACGGAGTATGTTGAATAGCACCCAGTGTATGGATCTGCCCATTGCCTTGTGCTTGCACAATACTACGCGCAGCATGAGCACTTTGGTTAAGTGCGTTGAGTGTTAATTGGTCTGCATAAGCAAAACCTGTTTTTTCACCATAAATCGCTCTAACGCCAACCCCTTGGTCAATATTGTAAGAGCCATCTTTAATTATCTGATCATCTAATATCCATGCTTCGTGGTAGCTTGATTGAAAATAAAGATCACCATAATCAATTTGACGCTGTGCAAGCTGCTCTAGTGTCGATGCTAAATCATCTAAACTCAGGTTGTTCGCTTCCAACAGACTTTCGCTGACAACAGCTAAACTCATAATTCTTTTTTATCCTTAACTTTTTTTATTAAGTGTGTCAGTTTCGGGCGAAAGCGATTATGTTTCACAACCCGTATCTGTTCACGCATACCTTCTAAACTATCGACTCGAATATTGAGCGTTAGGGCACTGACCGCATCAGGGTTCTTTTTCAATACTTTCCCCCAACCATCCACAGCCATTGTATGACCCCATGTGCGACGAGCATCATGGGTACCGACTTGAGCCGGTGCCAAAATAATACACTGATTTTCAATAGCCCGCGCGCGTAACAATGGCTCCCAGTGCGCTTTACCCGTTAAACGAGTAAAGGCTGCCGGTACAGAAATAATTTCAGCACCTTTTTCTCTTAATGCTTGGAAAAGACCGGGAAAACGTAAATCATAACAAATCGTTAAACCTAATTTACCCACAGGTGTATCCACTACAGTCAAGCGTTCACCACGTTGATAAATGGCTGATTCATTATATTCGCCTTGTTCATCATCAATGTTCACATCAAACATATGAATTTTGTCATAACGAGCGCGGATCACCCCTTCATCATCAAAAACTAAACTACTACTGGTGATCTGCTCAGGAGAATCTCGGCTAATCAATGGCATTGAACCCACTAAGATCCACACCTTATAGCGCTGCGCCATATTAGCAATCGCATCTTGTAATGGCCCTTTCCCCTGAATTTCAGCATGTTTATGATAATCTTTTGCGCTGGAGAAAAGTAATGCATTTTCAGGCGTTAATACAAGCTTGACTGAATCGGGGAGTTGCTTAATCTGTTGCTCTATTTGCGCCAGATTATTTTTTATATTTTTTCCGCTACAAAGCTGCAAAAGTGCGACATTAACTTTTTTCATAACGCCTGATCCTCCTTAAGTTGACGCAGTACTTCGTCAATCTTGGGTTGTTCTACCGTTCCGGTAACATGATAACGTATAACTGAAATCTTACTCCAAAGTGGCCCCAGTACTTTTGAAGCTGCAAATACAGCAGCACCAGCGATGGGGTTAATAGCAAATGCGGTAGCAACGCCTACTGTAGCTGATATTTCAGGAGTTACCACTACTTGTAAGTCCATTTTACGCGCCAACAGATCCACTTGACCTTTTATAGCAATATCGGCAATAACACCATCTACAGCAACGCTTTTCGCGTTTAAAACACCTTGTTTAACCGTCAAATCACCTTTAATGGAATCATACTCAAAATTATCACTAAAAGTATCTCTAAAGTCGAATTGCAACTTACGTAACAGGGCATCAAAACTGACTAGACGTAATAATTTTCCCGCTTGCCCAACATCCACCTTTTCAATACGCCCTTTTCCAAGAGAAGCATTCACTTCACCATTGAGTGTTTTTAGATCAAAATTCCAAGGGGTATTGTGCCACTGCAGTGAGAAATCTGCCGTAAGTGGTGACTGAACAATCGGAATGATATAACCAAAGTAAGCCGCCATTTCATCGACTTCCGGTGCCGTTAGTTTACCTGCCAACTTAGTGATACTGTTGCCTAAACTATCTTCTGACCACACACCACTCACAGATAGCTCGCCACTGCTATTTTTAAGCTTACCTGCAGTTAACAATAATGCTCCGTCACGAGGCTGTATTGCACCTTCAATATTCCCTAGTAATAATCCATTCACCCAACACTCTTGGCAGGCGAAATTGATAGCAGGAATATCTTTAAGTGAAAATTGAACTGCTTTTTTGGCATCAGGCACATTTGCCATTTTTAAGGATTTATTTTCTTCTGTTGGGCTAGCGCCATTAAAATAGAGATAGGTAATATTCACCTGCCAAGGTTGTGCCGTATTGGGTACAAATAAGTCACCTCGTAACTCACTCCCTGAGAAGGATAATTTTACACCATCATCAGCACGCATAATTTCTGTTTGTGGCGCAATCCATTGCTGACCAGCAAAATTAAGTTCAGGCAGACTAATATGAATATTGGTAGGGAAACGTATCGCGTTTTCAGAAGGGGCTAATGATGAAAAAGCCATTAAAGTAGGTAGCCATTTATCGCCTTGCAATCCCTGCAAAGCAATAGTCAATCGTGATTGATCATTTAATTGAGGTAGTGTGAGCGAGGAAGAGACTAAATTACCTTGTAATAGACGTAATGGTTCACCTAACGCCCATTCACTATTTAATGACCACTGATCTTGTGCATCGGCACTAACGCTAAGTTTTTCACTATTCCCTTTTGCTGAAATCACAATGGGGGAAGCGTTTTTAAAATCATCGGTACTTGGCGCAGCTAACTGACTTTGTAGCGCATTCACTTGTCCGGTCAGATCCACTTGATAATTAACATCCGCTGTTTCTGGAATATTAACACTCACCGCGCCATGCCAAGGTAAAAAACCGCTTAATTTATGTTGTATATCATTAGGTAATCCCTTAATTTTCGCGATATCCCATTGTCCTTTTAGATCAACACCAACTTGATAAGCATCCCGTTGATCACCACCAGCAAAAGAAAATGTCAGAGGTTGACCAAACCAATTCGCGGTTAAAGTATCACTCTCTAATTTATCATTATGGTAACGAAATTGTCCCGTAACACCTTCTAGGGTGGTATCCATAAAGGCTAATGTGACATCGTTATTGTTTAAGTTTACCTGACCAGAAGCGACCACCTGCTCGCCATCAAAAGGAATGTCGAGATGCAAACTCCCGTTAATTTTTCCAGCCACTTTTAGTATTTCAAGTGTATGACCAATCGTTGCCATTTGCGAAGCTAGAAAATACTCTTTTAAATCATCACCCGTGGCTTCAATATCTGCATCAATAACAATTTTTTCTTTGTTATAGTCCTCAATAATCGCCGTCAAATTTTTAGCGGTGGCTTTACCAACCTGAACATTATCAGAGGACATCCATAAGCCGTTATTCTTAAAATTAAGATTAACATTAAGATCAAACAGTGCCGGCCATTCACTATCATATTTGAAGGTCGCCTGTTTTACTGGGGCATAGACTTGAAACCAGCCATTATGTTGTTCAAAAGGGAAATCCCGCGGATCACCATGAAAAATAAACGTACCGTTTTTAACGTTTCCAGCAATAATCGCGTCAGAGAGATATTGTGTTAAATCTTTACCGACATATTTTTCAGGTAAATAGCGCCATGTCTCACCGGCATCGGTCACATTCACTCCCGAAAGAATAGACAGTTGTTGATGCTCTCCTTGTTTTTGATAACGAAAATCACCGGCAACCCAAGCGGAGGTGGCTTTTATATCAATCCCTTGACTCCATAACGACAGAGAATCTCCCTGATGCTGCCAGTAAACCGTACCAGTGCCTTTTTCTATATTAAGTGGCGCTTTAAAAAGCCCAGCAGTATCAATTTCACTGTTATTAAGCGCAAAATTAAGCGCTCCTTGCTGTAATGTGCCCTTTAAATGACCATTAAAATGTGCCACAGAAGGGATTTCTTGCCAGCGTTTCCAAGCAACATTTTGCCAACTGATATCAATGGCACTACGTTTAAAATCATCGGGGGCTAAATCAAGAGCAAATGAGTCAACCATGCCAGAAAATTGACGATACTGCCATTGGCGCACGACATCAGGCGTTAAAAAAGAGAACAAAGGCAATAACGCAGATAACCGTTCTAATTCAATATTTTTAGCACGGACACGCCAAGCTTCATCCTGTTGTTTTTCTTTAGGTTGATAAAGTACCGCTAAATAACCATCTGGCCATTCATCGCCATCCATCGTTATTTTTCGGGTATAAGGGATATCAGCAAGCCAGCCATTTTCTTGGCGTCTCATACGTAGAATTAAATCTTCTACCTTTAATACATGTGTGCGCCCTTCATTACGCCAATCCATTTCACCTTGATGGATTTGTAACTGGCTACCCGTGATCCGCCCATTACTGATCTCTATCCAATTAGATAAGCTGGCTTTCGCTTCACCAAGGCCACTGTTACTTTTAACCCATTGGCTTAACCAAGGAGAAATATCAACCTCATCAGCGGTGACAAACACCTGTCCTTTATCGAGTGCCCCCTGCTTTTTCGTATAGAGATCAAGACGTACTTTTAGTCCACCATAATGATTTATTGGGGTATCTAAAGTAACTTCCCCTTGCGCACGATGGCGGTTTTTCTGATTGAGCCACATTAATTCGGGAATATGGAGCGTGCTAGTATCTCCAGAAGGTGATAAAAACACGAAACGGCTATCAACCAATTTAAAGCGGTCAAATTGTTGTAAGAAAATGGAAGAAATATCATCGGGTTCAGTGAAGGTAATATCACCATTTTGCCCAGTAAAAATAGGTTTTTTATAATTTACAGCTAACTGTTCAAAGGTTAATTCACGAAAATAAAGTTGAAAATGAAGCAGTGAACGCCAAACATCAAAGGAGAAAGTGATCTGTTCAGCACTCACTTCAACACTGTTATTATCAATATACAGCCCAGTAATTTGGATATCAGGGCCAAAGTTTTGCCATTCCCCTTTCACCTGTGTCATGGTGACTGGGCTATTGAACTGTTTAGATAAATAGGTTTCAATTTCAGGGCGATAATTATCTAAACGAGGCAGAAAATAACGAAATCCACTTAATACTACGGCGAAAATAATCAGGCAAAAAAGGGTTATCAATAATAAAGATTTAGACAGCCGCTTCATTTAGTCTCCTTTCTGCCATCATATTTATTAGCAAGGCGAATCCATTACATCATCACCACATCAAACTGCTCCTGACTATAGAGTAGCTCAGTTTGCACTTTGACTTGCTTCCCAACAAAAATTTCCACTTCGGCTAAAGCATGTGATTCATCACCTTTTAGTGCTTCCACAACAGCGGGGGCGGCATAAACCAAAAAGCGATCTGCGTCTATGGTTTTATGAACACGAACAATTTCTCGTAATATTTCATAACATACCGTTTCAACTGATTTTACTGTACCACGGCCTTGGCAAGTAGGACAGTCATCACAAAGTACATGCTCGAGACTTTCACGGGTTCGTTTACGTGTCATCTCAACCAAACCTAATTGTGAAAAACCATTGATGGTCGTTTTCACGCGATCTTTGCTCAATGCTTGTTCTAAGGAAGCTAATACTCTACGGCGATGATCTTCATTACTCATATCAATAAAATCAATAATGATAATGCCACCTAAATTACGTAATCTCAGTTGCCGCGCTATCGCCTGACTCGCCTCAACATTGGTATTAAAAATCGTCTCTTCTAAATTACGATGACCAACAAAAGCGCCCGTATTGATATCAATCGTTGTCATTGCTTCGGTTTGGTCGATAATCAGATAGCCTCCTGATTTTAACTCGACCTTTCGCTCTAACGCGCGCTGAATTTCACTTTCAACCCCGTAGAGATCGAAAATAGGTTGATTACCTTGGTGTAATTCAAGTTTAGCGGTTAATTCAGGAATATATTCACCAATAAACTCCTGTAATTGATGATAAGTTAATTTAGAGTCAACCCGAATGCTATCTAATTCAGCCCCTGCAAAATCACGTAAAATACGTTGTGCTAAAGCAAGCTCACCATAAATTTGAATGCGCGTTTTATTTCTTTTTTTACGCTCAATGATTTTATTCCATAGGCGCTTTAAAAAAGCAGCATCTTGTTTTATTTCATGTTCGCCGACACCTTCAGCGGCGGTGCGAATAATAAACCCGCCATTTTCATCACAATACTCTTCTACCAAGCGTTTTAAGCGCTCACGTTCCTCTTCACTTTCAATACGTTGTGAAACACCCACATGAGAAGCACCCGGCATAAACACCAAGTAACGTGATGGTAATGTGATATCTGTTGTAAGACGTGCCCCTTTTGTACCTAGAGGATCTTTCACCACTTGTACAATCAAGTCCTGACCTTGATGTACAAGTTGCGCAATATCACGAACATTAAATTTTTTCTGCTCTTCACCCGCGATACATTCCGTGTGAGGCATAATATCAGAAGCATGTAAAAAAGCGGCTTTCTCAAGCCCAATGTCAATAAATGCAGCTTGCATCCCAGGTAATACACGACTTACCCGACCTTTGTAGATGTTTCCGACAAGACCTCGTTTGGCTTCTCTTTCAACGTGGATCTCTTGTAGTATGCCCCCGCTGATATAGGCCACTCGGGTTTCAGAGGGAGTCACATTCACTAATAGCTCTGCTGTCATGAAATCTCCTTATCATTCGCTAGAGACAAAAATTGAGCTATCAATGCTTCGGTTTCAACAAGCGGTAAGCCGACAACAGCATGATAGCTACCCTCAATCCGTTGTACAAAACGGCCTCCTTTTCCCTGAATACCGTAAGCGCCAGCTTTATCCATTGGCTCTCCCGTTTCAATATACGCACTAATTTCACTTTCTGTCATCTTTCTAAAAGTCACATCCGTGACAACTAATTGGCTTATTGTTCGGGTTTTATCTGAAATAGCAATCGCCGTCATCACTTGGTGGGTTGCACCTGAAAGATTACTTAGCATTTGTGCTGCATGCGCTTTATCTCGTGGTTTTTCCAGAATACGACCTGCTTGAACCACGATAGTATCAGAGCCTAATACCGGATAGTCATTTGTCGCTTGACGTACCCCCTCTTGAGATTTCTCCCTCGCCAAACGGATAACATAATCTTCTGGTGCTTCACCTTGTTGCCAAATTTCATCAATTGCCGGTGTAATGGTGCTAAATTGAACATCCAACAGTGACAGAAGCTCTCGCCTTCTGGGGGAACTCGATGCAAGGTAAAGAGTGATCACAATAATATCCTCATGACGGTGACACAAAAATACCGTCATGATCCAGAGAGGTTAATGAACTGAAAACTGGTGACGGACTTTGCGAAGCAAAAAATAAAGCCATGGCCAAAGAATACCACTGACTGGACTATTCCAGAATACTTGTGGGTGAAAAGTCACGGGAGAAAGCAAAAATTCTGCCCAAAATACAGTAAGATCAACCACACCAATCGCTAACATTACCACTAATGACTGTTGCCATAACGCTAAGTTACAAAATAATTGATATTTAAAGGCGATAACATAACTTACTAGGGTATAAGCCAACGCATTCACCCCTAATGTTGTCCCTTGCACTAAGTCCATGCTCATCCCAAGAACAAATGCTGTTCCAACGCTAATACGATGAGGTAATGACGTTATCCAATAAATCAGAAACAACACTGGCCAAATAGGGCGATAAACTTCTAGTTGCTCAGGCCAAGGCATAATTTGTAACACCAAAGCTATTAGAAACGAGAGCCAAATAATCCAACGCCCACGGCTACGATAAGGATTGATTGTCACTATCTACCTCGATTCGTATTAGGTTGAGGTTTATTGTTTTCCGTTGGTGCTACTGGTGCTATATCACTTGGGGTGGCGCTATTTTCCGTTGGCTCTTGTGACATAGAGCGAGGCAGTGGTGGCCCCGCTTGTTCATAGTTAGGCAGTACCTGTGGCATTAATTGCATCAAACGTTCATTGGCAGCACGGTAAACCTCTGAAGGTAACGGTGGCGCTTGTTTCTTCTCTGAGGCGTTCCATAATAGCAACAGATAACGTAAACGTTGTAATTCAGCAGAAGGTCGCACATTAATCACCGAATAAGCACGTTGATTATCGACTTTTACCGAAGAAACAACCCCAACAGGATAACCTTCAGGAAAGCGTCCCCCTAATCCTGAGGTGACTAACACATCCCCTACACGAATATCGATATTCGCAGGTAGTGCCTCTAACAGTAGATCATCCGCACACCCAGCCCCTGAGGCAATAACGCGAATATCATTACGTAATACTTGTACCGGTAATGCATGAGAGGTATCACAAATTAACAGTACTCGGCTGGTTAACTCACTTACGGCAATAACTTGTCCAACAACGCCTTTATCACTAATAACAGGCTGACCTTCATACACCCCATCATTAGTGCCTTTGTCTATCACCACTTGATCTCGATAAGGCGTACTATTACCAGACAACACTTGTGTTACCGTCATTTGCTCATTTTGACGTAAAGGTGAACCAAGTAATTCTCGTAAGCGGGCATTTTCTTGTTTAAATTGTTCCAGTAGCTGACTTTCACCACTGCGAACAAGAAGCTCTTTTCTTAGCGCTTGATTTTCAAATTGTAAACGTTCGCGAGTTGCAAAGGTTTCAGAGAGTTGATCAAGGAAACGACGAGGCCCATTTGCAAGAAAATAGAAAGGACTCACAGCAGTATCCAAATACTGACGGACTTTTGAAAAAGCACCTATGCGATTATCAGCAATTAACAACGATATCGCGATAATCACAGCGATTATTAATCTTAGTTGCAGGGAAGGCCCCCGACTAAAAATAGGCTTCATAAACTCTAAGATCACTCACACGGAGAAGTAAAAGAACAGGTGTTAATATTGTTATATTGTGATTAAGGGGGAATCCTTTCTCCCTTACTCGCACAATAATATTAATCTTCGCTAAATAGATCGCCACCGTGCATATCGATCATTTCTAATGCTTTACCACCACCACGAGCCACACAGGTAAGCGGATCTTCAGCCACAATAACAGGAATACCTGTTTCTTCCATTAATAAACGGTCTAAGTTACGTAACAGTGCCCCACCACCCGTTAAGACCATACCTCGTTCTGAAATATCAGAAGCAAGCTCTGGCGGACACTGTTCTAAGGCAACCATCACAGCACTTACAATACCTGTTAATGGCTCTTGTAAGGCTTCGAGGATCTCATTGGAATTTAAAGTAAAGCTACGTGGTACCCCTTCCGCTAAATTACGTCCACGTACTTCAATCTCATTTAATTCGTCTGAAGGATAAGCAGAGCCAATATCATGCTTAATACGCTCAGCGGTTGCTTCACCGATCAATGAACCGTAGTTACGACGTACATAATTAATGATAGCTTCATCAAAACGGTCTCCCCCAATACGTACAGAAGAGGAATAAACCACACCATTTAATGAGATAACCGCAACTTCTGTAGTCCCACCACCAATATCAACGACCATTGAACCCGTCGCTTCAGATACCGGTAAACCTGCACCAATTGCAGCAGACATAGGTTCTTCAATTAAAAAGACTTCGCGAGCACCCGCACTAAGTGCCGACTCGCGGATAGCCCTACGCTCAACTTGTGTCGCACCAACAGGTACACACACTAATACACGAGGGCTTGGACGCATAAAGCTGTTGTTATGAACCTGTTTTATGAAGTGTTGAAGCATTTTTTCGGTTACATAAAAATCAGCAATAACACCGTCTTTCATTGGACGAATAGCTGCGATATTCCCAGGTGTACGCCCTAGCATCTGTTTGGCTTCATGCCCGACGGCTGCAACACTTTTTGATGTACCTGCGCGATCTTGGCGGATCGCAACTACAGAAGGTTCATCGAGAACAATACCTTGTCCTTTGACATAAATCAGGGTATTGGCGGTACCCAAGTCAATAGACAGATCGTTGGAAAACATGCCACGAAATTTTTTAAACATACGAAAGGATAATCCTGCAAGCCGGGACGGAAAAATCCGTCTACTCTACCAACCACAATAAGCAGCGACAAGGCGCGATCCGCTACTTAGTTAAAAGTGGACACGTGAATAATCATAAAGGCACAATATTCTACGTTACTTTTCCCAATTGGAGCAGAAAAAAACTGCATAAAAATGGGCTAATTAAAACGATTAACGCATAAATTCGATCCTACGTAAGATTTATTTGACTTAATCACAATACAAATCACGTAGATATCGACAAAGAAAAATCTTACTTGGTTGCCACACTGTGACACAAAAGTAAGGGTTCAAGTTCAAATAAAATTTATTCATTTAATTATTCACATCAGCAATATCTATTTTCGATAACATTTACCCCATCATTTGATGAAGATAGCGATCATCATACTCATCTTGATGGTGGCCAAAACAACCTATTAGCTTAATTTCAATAAACGAAGATAAATGTTATTTTTGGCCCAATCGTAAAATATTTTAAGTATCAACTCACAACAAAAATGTAAAACTCAGAATAATCTCTGCTTAAATGAACATAGAACCCATCGTTTATACACTAAAAAGCGTTAATTTGTCTCATTATTACACGAGATATTGTGCACAATCACAACGCTTGCTAAAAAATCACCTATCATGACAGAAACGGATAGCAATAAGAGGTCATCATGAAAGCATTATTAGTCGAACAACACAGCGATAAACTTAGCGCCGGCGTCCAACATATCGATGAATCACAACTCCCTATTCATGAGGTCATTGTTGATGTCCACTACTCGACACTAAACTACAAAGATGGCTTAGCCATAACAGGTAAAGGAAAAATTCTACGCCAATTTCCGATGGTCCCCGGTATCGATTTTTCAGGGGTGGTTCACCATACAGAAGATCCCCGTTTTCATATTGGACAACATGTGTTACTAACCGGTTGGGGTGTAGGTGAAAACCACTGGGGCGGTTTAGCACAAAAAGCGGGCGTTAAAGGTGATTGGTTAACGGCGCTGCCCGAAGGACTGTCGTTAAAAAATGCCATGATCATTGGTACAGCAGGTTTTACTGCCATGCTTTGTGTGATGGCGTTAGAACAAGGTGGCATAACACCCGATAGTGGTGAGATTTTGGTTACAGGTGCCAGCGGTGGTGTCGGTAGCACCGCAATTAGTTTATTAACCGCACTTGGCTATCAGGTTACCGCTCTCAGTGGCAGAGCCAGCAATCACGATTATTTACGTAAACTAGGTGCCGAGCATATTATCACCCGTGAAGCATTTGAGGCTGCAGGTAAAGCGTTAGATAAACAGCGTTGGGCAGGCGCTATTGATACTGTAGGTGGACAAATCCTTGCCAATATCTTGTCACAAACACATTACAATGGCACCGTTGCCGCCTGTGGATTAGCAGGAGGATATACGTTACCTACTACAGTCATGCCATTTATTTTACGCAATGTTCGTCTGCAAGGTATCGATTCCGTTTATTATCCAGCAGAAAAACGCGCTCAAATATGGCAACGTTTACTACAGCTATTGCCTGATACATTTTATCAGCAAACAGTAACCGAAATTACACTCGATGAGGTGCCACGCTATGCTCAGATGATAATGGATAATCAAGTAACAGGTAGAACCTTAGTTAAGTTGTAATTATTTATCATGATTTTGAGCTAATTTCTGGCATTAAACAGATTAATTTAATGCCAGATTATTGCGTTTTTAATATTAAGCCTGGTTAGCAATGTGATCTAGATCACATTTATAACATATATTATCGATCTAGCTCAAAGAAGCGTAGATTTCCTGTCACATCAATAAATAACGTCATGTTATGATTATTTTTTAAACTTCTGTTTATTTTACTTTCTTGGTTTTACAATCTTGTAAAAACTTTTAACTTTTCATCAAAATAATCCCATCTTTCCCTGATTAGACCAGTATTTTGCTGTTATCTTCTGTGAAATGTCTATAATGTCGGACTTTGTGATTTGTATCGTAACATTCGATACAATAAAAGATGACAAAACGAAAAGCACAGGTTATTTTGTCATTTCGTTGACGAATTGACGGAGATAGAAGCATAATGTCGGAAAATTTTCATATTTTGCTCCTGAATGGTCCGAACTTAAACCTGCTTGGCACTAGAGAGCCGGAAACTTACGGACACCTAACTCTGAATGATATTGTTCAAAGTTTGTCAGCGGATGCTCAAGCATTAAATGTGAAACTGACTCATTTTCAATCAAATGCTGAACATGAGCTAATAAATAAAATTCATGCGGCGCGGGGAAATGTTGATTATATTCTTATCAACCCTGCAGCATTTACGCACACCAGTGTTGCACTGCGTGATGCATTATTAGGGGTGAATATTCCATTTATTGAAATTCACCTATCCAATGTCTACAGTCGGGAACCTTTCCGTCACCACTCTTATCTTTCTGATATCGCAACTGGCGTAATCTGTGGATTAGGTGCTGAAGGGTATCGATTTGCTTTACAGGCAGCGGTCAACCGCTTGTCTTAATAAAAAACATCAAAAGAGTACGGAATCAACTCATGGATATTCGTAAAATTAAAAAACTGATCGAGCTAGTCGAAGAGTCTGGCATTTCTGAACTGGAAATTTCTGAAGGTGAAGAGTCAGTACGCATCAGTCGCAACTCTGGCGTTCAGGGTCAAATGGCTCCTCAGCAATATTTTGCGGCACCAGCAGCACCTCAACCTGCATTAGCAGCTGCTGTGGCACCTGTAGCACCAGAAACACCAGCGGCTACAGCAACGCAAGAAATTAGCGGCCATGTTGTTCGCTCACCAATGGTAGGTACCTTCTATCGTTCACCAAGCCCAGAAGCAAAAGTCTTTGTTGAAGTGGGTCAGCAAGTCAATGTTGGCGATACACTGTGTATCGTTGAAGCAATGAAAATGATGAACCAAATCGAATCTGATAAAGCGGGCGTTGTTAAATCTATCCTTTGCCAAGATGGCGATACTATTGAGTTTGACGATCCACTCTTTGTCATCGAATAACGAGGCAGGCCCATGCTAGAAAAAATCCTCATTGCCAACCGTGGTGAAATTGCACTGCGTATCCTAAGAGCTTGTAAGGAACTTGGGATCAAAGCAGTCGCCGTTCACTCCACGGCAGACCGTGATTTAAAACACGTTCTGCTGGCAGACGAGACTATCTGTATTGGTCCCGCTGCTTCAGCAAAAAGTTACTTAAATATTCCGGCAATTATTGCCGCGGCAGAGATAAGTGGCGCGCAAGCCATTCACCCAGGATATGGCTTCCTGTCTGAAAATGCCGATTTTGCCGAACAAGTTGAACGCTCAGGCTTTATTTTTATTGGCCCTAAAGCGGAAACCATTCGCCTAATGGGTGATAAAGTTTCCGCTATTGAAGCGATGAAAAAAGCCGGTGTTCCTTGTGTACCAGGCTCAGATGGCCCATTAGGTAACGATACAGCCAAAAATATCGAAATCGCCAAACGCATTGGTTACCCTGTTATCATCAAAGCATCAGGTGGTGGCGGTGGTCGCGGTATGCGTGTTGTTCGCTCAGAAAAAGACTTAGCGCAAGCAATCTCCATGACCCGTGCGGAAGCCAAAGCGGCATTTAGCAACGATATGGTCTATATGGAAAAATACCTTGAAAATCCACGTCACGTCGAAATTCAGGTGATGGCCGATGGACAAGGTAATGCTATCTATTTAGCTGAACGTGACTGCTCAATGCAACGTCGCCACCAAAAAGTGGTTGAAGAAGCACCAGCACCGGGTATTACCCCTGAGATCCGTAAAAATATCGGTGAACGCTGTGCAAATGCGTGTATTGAAATTGGCTACCGCGGTGCGGGTACGTTTGAATTCCTCTATGAAAATGGCGAATTCTACTTTATCGAAATGAATACCCGTATTCAGGTTGAGCACCCTGTTACTGAGATGATCACCGGTGTTGACCTTATCAAAGAGCAACTGCGTATTGCATCAGGCTTACCATTATCGGTCACGCAAGATCAAATTCACGTTCATGGACATGCTATTGAGTGCCGTATCAACGCAGAAGATCCAAAAACCTTCTTGCCAAGCCCGGGAACCATCACTCGTTTCCACTCACCAGGTGGATTTGGTGTACGTTGGGAATCACATATTTACGCAGGTTACACCGTTCCACCACACTATGATTCAATGATTGGTAAATTGATCACTTACGGTGAAACACGTGAAATTGCGATTTCTCGTATGAAAAATGCGTTGGCAGAACTTATTATTGACGGCATTAAAACCAATATTGAGCTACACCAATTCATTATGAATGATGAGCAATTCCAAAAAGGTGGTACTAATATTCACTACCTAGAAAAACGCCTAGGTTTAACTGAAAATTAATCTTTTTAGCTTATCAGTAAAAGGCATAGTTTATCGACTATGCCTTTTTTATTCGACTAAATAGTCTATTAAATAACCCAAATAAGTTCCTGCAGCACACTTAACCGCCAATCAATTCCTCATCATTTGATGCTACCAATAAGTTTATGATCAATTTTCACTGAATCACCTCTCACTTTCCCGTACAATCCTTCCCATTCGTTTTAATCCTATAAAGATTGGGAGAACAGATGGACAAGCGTTTTGTTCAGGCCCACAAAGAAGCCCTCTTGGCCTTAGTGCTTACTTTTATCTACTTATTGGGTTGGTTACTGACTGCCTATTTACCCGATAATAGTGTGGGGCTAACCGGCCTACCGGTTTGGTTTGAGCTTTCATGCCTATTTTTGCCTGTGCTATTTTTTTTACTGTGCTATCTGATGGTACGCTATTTTTTCAAAGATATGCCGTTAGGAGATGAGCATGACAATGCAAACTGAGGTTATCGTGCCACTGGTTGGCTATCTCTTATTGGTCTTCCTATTATCCGCATACGCATATCGTAAACGTGAAAAAGGGCAATTTCTTAACGAGTATTTTCTTGGTAACCGCTCTATGGGTGGATTTGTCCTTGCAATGACCATCACGGCAACCTATGTCAGTGCTAGCTCTTTTATTGGTGGACCAGGAGCGGCTTACAAATACGGCATTGGTTGGGTACTTCTTTCGATGATCCAGCTCCCCGCGATTTGGCTCTCCCTCGGGGTACTAGGTAAAAAATTTGCTATTTTGGCGCGTCGTTATAACGCCGTCACCCTAAATGATATGCTCTATGCTCGCTACCAAAGTCGCTTTTTAGTCTGGTTTGCCAGCTTAAGTCTACTGGTAGCTTTTGTCGGCGCCATGACCGTACAATTTATTGGTGGTGCTCGCTTATTAGAAACCGCGGCGGGTATTCCCTATGAATTTGGTTTGCTGATATTTGGTATCTCAATCGCATTATATACAGCGATTGGCGGATTTAGAGCTAGTGTATTAAATGATGCCTTACAAGGCCTTGTGATGTTATTGGGCACCTTTATTTTGCTTTTTGCCATTATCTACAAGGCGGGTGGTTTAGATATTGCAATACAAAAACTAAATGCTATCGATCCTGCCCTTACCTCTCCTCATGGTGCTGACGGCATTTTAACTGGCCCCTTTATGGCGTCATTTTGGGTATTGGTCTGTTTTGGGGTTATCGGCCTTCCCCATACTGCAGTGCGCTGTATCTCTTATAAAGACAGCAAAGCCATGCACAGAGGGATCATCATCGGCACCATCGTGATGGCGTTATTAATGTTTGGTATGCACTTTGCGGGCGCATTAGGTCGGGCAATCATTCCTGATCTCACCGTGCCAGATCAAGTTATTCCAACCTTAATGGTTGATGTATTACCGCCTTTTGCTGCCGGTATATTTTTAGCGGCACCGATGGCAGCCATCATGTCAACGATTAACGCACAACTGCTACAATCATCAGCGACATTGGTCAAAGATCTCTATCTCAATCTCGCGCCTCATGCCATAAACAATGAAAAACGCATTGCGCGTTTATCTAGCCTATCTACTTTGATTTTAGGGATCTTATTGCTATTTGCCGCATGGAACCCGCCATCAATGATAATTTGGCTCAATTTACTTGCCTTTGGTGGACTACAAGCGGTTTTCTTATGGCCTCTAGTACTTGGCCTTTACTGGAACAAAGCAAACCGTTATGGCGCGATTGCGGGCATGATAACCGGTGCCACACTCTATGCTACACTGGCAACATTTAATATCCAGATTGCTGGATTTCATCCTATTATTCCTGCGCTGTTATTGAGCTTAGTGGCCTTTCTTGTCGCAAATAGGTTTGGAGAACAAACCTTGCCTCAATCTGCTCCATTACAGTGAACTTGTTTTTAAAAGAGATTAATTATGCCTTGGATACAATTAAGACTAAATGCCACCTCAGAAAACGCCGAAGCCATTGGTGATGAGTTGGTTGAAAGTGGCGCGGTATCAGTAACCTTTCAAGATAGCCACGATACCCCTATTTTTGAGCCATTACCGGGAGAAACTCGCCTCTGGGGTGATACCGATGTTATTGGCTTATATGATGCAGAAACCGATATGAGTATCATCGTGGCTATGTTAGAAAACACGGCGGTGCTGGGTAAAGGATTTGTACATAAAATCGAACAGTTAGAAGATAAAGATTGGGAGCGCGAATGGATGGATAACTTCCACCCTATGCGCTTTGGCGAACGTTTATGGATTTGCCCAAGCTGGCGTGAAGTTCCTGATCCTAACGCTGTAAATGTCATGCTCGATCCAGGTCTGGCATTTGGTACTGGTACTCACCCAACCACCTCTTTATGTCTACAATGGCTCGATGGTTTAGATCTCGCAGGTAAAACCGTTATCGACTTTGGTTGTGGCTCTGGTATTTTAGCCATTGCAGCATTAAAACTGGGGGCTGCGAAAGCGATAGGTATCGATATCGACCCACAAGCTATCCAAGCAAGTCGCGACAATGCGCAACGTAACGGTGTCGCTGATGCACTGACGCTATACCTTGCTAAAGACCAACCAGACAATCTCAGTGCCGATGTAGTGGTCGCCAATATCTTAGCTGGCCCATTACGTGAATTAGCACCTATTATCAGCACACTGCCACGTCAAGGGGGTCATTTAGGTCTTTCCGGTGTTCTTGCCACACAAGCTGACAGTGTTGCACAAGCTTATCAAGAACAATTTACTTTAGATCCTGTGGCTGAAAAAGAAGAGTGGTGTCGTATTACCGGAGTGAAAAAATAACACAGGTTAAATATTAAACAATTTGCGATAATATTAAACAGTTAAAGTTTCACTTAATGATTATTTATCAGGCATTAATCACAATTTTGCCTGATAAATATCACCTTGTTGCTTGAGTTTGTTACTTCTCTATATTTAAATTTAAAATTTTAGAAAAACAGTAACTTTTTGTTTTTATTGACTAAATAATCTATTTATAAAAAATCAAGTATAAAAAAGTAACTTTTTTTCGCGATTTGGTTAAACTTTGTCCTTTCATATCTGGTAAAAAATGCGTAATATACGCGCCCTTGCAGTCACAGTTTGGCCCTCTTTTCATCTATGCGAATCGGACAGTATCAGTTAAAAAATTGCCTCATTGCAGCTCCAATGGCTGGCGTTACAGACCGACCTTTTCGGTCACTTTGCTATGACATGGGTGCGGGGATGACAGTTTCTGAAATGCTTTCTTCTAATCCTCAGGTTTGGAAGACAGACAAGTCTCGGTTACGGATGGTACATAGCGATGAATTGGGGATCCGCTCCGTACAAATTGCGGGAAGTGACCCTGTTGATATGGCTACAGCTGCGAAAATAAACGTAGAAAGTGGCGCTCAGATTATCGACATTAATATGGGTTGTCCGGCAAAAAAGGTGAATAAAAAGTTAGCAGGCTCGGCATTGCTGCGTTATCCGGATTTAGTCGCAGAGATCCTTTCTGCGGTGGTCAATGCGGTTGATGTACCTGTTACACTCAAGATCCGTACAGGATGGTCACCTGATGAACGAAACTGTGTAGAGATTGCCAAATTGGCTGAAGATTGTGGTATTGCGGCTCTCACCATTCATGGACGTACACGCGAGTGTTTGTTCAAAGGTGAAGCTGAATACGACAGTATTCGGACAGTTAAGCAGAGTGTCTCTATTCCCATTATTGCGAATGGAGACATAACTGACCCGCTAAAAGCCAGAGCAGTGCTTGACTACACTGGAGCCGATGCTTTAATGATCGGTCGCGCTGCTCAGGGAAGACCCTGGATCTTTCGGGAAATCCAGCACTATCTGGACACAGGTGAACTGTTGCCTCCTCTGCCGATTGCAAAGGTGCAACAAATAATGCAAAAGCATGTGCGTGAATTGCACGACTTTTACGGTCAAGGCAAAGGAACTCGCATTGCACGCAAGCATGTCTCTTGGTATCTCAAGGAACATGCCCCTGATGACCAGTTTCGGCGCTCCTTCAACGCCATAGAGGATGCCAGCGAACAGCTGGAGGCGTTGGAAGCATATTTCGAAAATTTTTTGCGTAAATAAATAAAAGAGCTGACAGAACTATGTTCGAACAACGCGTAAATTCAGACGTACTAACCGTTGCCACTGTAAATTCACAAGATCAGGTAACCCAAAAACCTTTACGTGACTCAGTTAAACAAGCACTGAAGAACTATTTTGCTCAATTAAACGGTCAAGATGTTAATGACTTATATGAGCTGGTATTGGCTGAAGTTGAACAGCCATTGTTGGACATGGTGATGCAATACACCCGTGGTAACCAAACACGTGCTGCGCAAATGATGGGTATTAACCGTGGCACACTGCGTAAGAAACTGAAAAAATACGGCATGAATTAATAGAAGTCGTATAATACATTGAATTAAAAAGCCCTTTTCATTATTTGTTAAGGGCTTTTTTGTTATTGCAAAACGATAATTCTTTTACATATGTAGTGGGTGATAGCCACGAAATTTTATCACACGTTTTATATCCTTCATCAAGAAGAAAGATATTTACTACAAATGAGATAGGAAAACTGAGCAATACACCAGCAAGTCCTAAATAGACTAAATATCGCATTATTAATTTATTAAATGTCATTAAAGACATAAAATAATTGATTTATATAAATAAAACAAATTAATAGTGAACATACGATTTTATTCTTAGTGGAGAAAAATTAATGGCATTCTTATCCACTCATGTTGACTAAGCTATCGGATATTAAAAGTTGGGCTAATAAACCAATGAATAAGCTTAATTGATGCCAATAATAGTGCTAGGCTAATGGTGATAACGGTGAGTGCAAAAACCATCGGTAATGTAAGAGATAACTGAAAAAAGATTATGCCTTGTAAAAGGATAAAGCAAATGATTGGATGAATTAGATAAACACCTAACGCATTATTGGCAAGAGAAGCGTATTTTTGAGTGGTTGGTGCAAGGTAAATAATTCCTGCACTTAAAATAAAACTTATCAATAAAGAAATAATATATATAATTAACTTTGCAAAAAATAGACTCCCTTCTAATTTTGTTAGAATAATATAATTGATATTAGATTGATAATAAAGTATAAATATTGATAATAAACTTATTAAAGCAATAACCACAAAAGATTGACTTCTCAATTTAGCAATTGTTTGTTGGTCTACTAAATAAGCGATAATAAAAAATGGAAAATATTGTATTATAGCCAAGAAAGTAGATAGTTTAGTTTCATAGCCCTTAGTTAACAACGATAGCAAAATACTGACAAGCAGAAGGGAGAATAATATTGGTTTATGATGTCTGATGTATGAAGGTAACAATAGGAAAAAAGCTTGCCAAATAGGTGTAGCAAGAAAAAACCAAACACCGTTTTGAGGAAAAAGAAGGTAAGTATTAAGGTCAAATTGCCCTGAATAATAAAGAGGGATCATATCAATAGTTTGGAAAGTCGCATAAATCACTAAGGCAGCCAATAAATTATCACGCCAACTTTTCCATGTTCCATTCTTAGTAATAAACCCGATAATAAAAACAAACATAGGAATTAATGTTAAATCAAATATATTAATCAGTAATGAAAAGTCAGGGGTATGGCTTTGTTTCAAATAGAAACTAAAAACAATAAGTGAACTTAATATCAATTTTAATGCTGGCCAATAGGGTTGCTTAATTTTTTCCATACTCAACATTAACTTACCTTAGTTATTTATATTTTTCGGTATAAAATAATAAACCAGTTTACACCTTCCTGCTAATATTAATATAAAAGAAACCAAATATCATTTAGATAAATTTACTTAGGAAATAACTGATAGAGTAAATTCGGGAAAATATCATCTTCAGATTAGAGTTCTATATTCTGTCAATAATGCTAACCTCAACTGAAAACAATGATACTTTATCTTTACTATTAGCATTTTTTTAGACAAACTTTGTCTATACAATAGACAAAGTTGATGTTTATCAGGGAATTACTATGACAGCCTTACCACGAAAAAATATGTGGCAGATTGTCCTTACTATCATTTTAGTAGGAATAAATTTACGCCCTTTTTTAACCGGGCCTGGCCCTGTTATTGACAATATTATTGCTTCAACAGGCATGAGCTATAGCCAAGTCTCATTACTCACGTTATTACCCATGATTTTAATGGGAGTCGGTGCTTTGGTTGTGCCCTTTTTACAACCTTATATTCAAGCTCGTAGAGGGCTACAAGTTGCGATGCTTATCTTATTATTAGCATCGTTTTCTCGTGCCTATGTTTCTGATGGTGATCAGTTACTTATTACTGCTCTATTTTGTGGTTTAAGTGTCGCTTATATCCAAGCGGTTTTCCCTGGCATCATCAAAGCGTGGTTTGGACAGAAAACTCCCATTATGATGGGGCTCTACTCAGCTATGCTAATGGGAGGAGGTGCATTAGGTGCTCAGTTATCCCCTGTTCTTACGGCATCTGATGGCAATTGGCAACAGGCTCTTGCTTGGTTTGCGTTACCCGCGAGCGTCGCATTAGTTGCTATTACGCTATCAATTAAAAAGAATATTTCCGAAACCAATAAACTGCCACTTAATACATTGATTTGGCGACCAAGAACAGCCTTATTAATTGTTGGATTTGGCTTTGTTAATGCCGGCTACGCTTCGATGGTGGCATGGTTAGCTCCCTTCTATCAATCATTAGGTATGCCAAGTGCACAAAGTGGCTCATTAGTTGCTATTTTGTCACTCTTTCAAGCATCAGCAGCATTAATTATTCCATTTCTTGCTGCCAAAAATCATGATCGCCGTTTTTGGCTACTTTTAACACTGACAAGCCAACTTATTGGATTTTTAGCGCTGATGACAATGCCAATGAGCGCCCCTTATCTATGGAGTATCTTTTTAGGCTGTGGGTTGGGTGGTTGTTTCTCAATGATGATGATTGCCGCATTAGATCATGTTCCTCATCCATTACACGCAGGAGCACTATCAGCCTTGATGCAAGGTGGCGGATTTATTATTGCCTCTTTTGGGCCGCTGATCGCAGTATGGCTACAACAAGATGATGGTAGTTTTACCTATGCTTGGGCTTTTCATGCTATCTTAGTGATATTAACTATGGGATTATTTGCACGGTTAAATCCTCATAATTATAATAAGGCCTATCCTACTAGCCATATATTGACAGATTAGTGATAAAAATAAGCATTATAAGGCATCTGTGTCATTCACTCAGATACCTTATAAAAAGCACATTAATTCTGTCGATAAATATCTGGGACATCAGTGATCAACATATCGACTCCCCATGCTTCAAAATCTTTCACTTCTTTAGGGTCATTGGGGGTATAGCAATAAATTTCATAGCCTGCTTGTTTCAACATAGCCGCTTGTTGCTGCGTTAAATATTGATAATTACAATGCACGCTAAACCCCTCTATAGCTTGTAAAGTTTCTAGTGCATTATCAGGAATATCATCCCATAGCTGTCCTCGGCGAATGGCGGGCAGATAACGTTTCATCACCATTAATGCGTGAGTATCGAAAGAGGAAAACAGGATTTGTTCGTTAGGGATATCTGCGCTTTTTATCATTTCAGATACCGCTAAACATAAGCGCTCTACATCATCATCAGGCCATGTTTTAAGTTCGATATTGAGCTTAGTGCCTGAGCGCTTTATCAACTGCAAACCTTGTCTTAGTGTGGGAATTTTTTCCCCTTGATAAAGTGAACTAAACCAACTGCCTGCATCAAGGCGGTGTAAATCATCCAAACTATGAAAGCGCACCGCACCTTGTCCATTCGTGCAACGATTAACCGTCTTGTCATGGATCAGTACAGGTACATGATCTGCCGTTAATTGCACATCGGTTTCAATCCATTCACACCCAAAATCAATCGCCATTTTAAATGCAGCTAATGTGTTTTCAGGTGCCTTTCCAGAAAATCCTCTATGAGCGGCTATTTTCATCTTTCTCTCCTTATTCGTTGATATCGCCATCATGACAACCATTTATGACAGCAATTTGACAGTCACACCATCAACATATCTTCATTTAATTGTCACCCATTTGTCATAAAGAACGCTTAGGGTATTTCTTAAATTAGATTGCACCTTTCGTATTTAAATAAAAAGGAAATTTTGCATGTCGATTAAATCCTTCAGTACGCTTGCCATAGCAATAGCATTATTTACTTCACCAACCTACGCAAAAACCGAAATAGAGTGGTGGCATGCTATGGGGGGCGCCTTAGGTCAAAAAGTCAATCAAATTGCCTCAGACTTTAATGCCAGCCAATCAGAATATGTGATCAAACCTGTCTATAAAGGGACTTATCCAGAAACGATGACCAGCGCTGTTGCTGCATTTCGAGCCAAAAACCAACCTGCAATTGTTCAAGTGTTTGAGGTGGGAACAGCAAGTATGATGGGAGCTAAAAAAGCCGTTTTTCCTGTTTACCAATTAATGGAAAAAACCAACGAGCCATTTGATCCTAATAGCTACCTCTCGACAGTTACCGCTTATTACACCACCAGCGATGGTAAGATGATATCTCTACCTTTTAATAGCTCAACGCCTGTGCTTTATTACAACAAAGCACTATTTAAACAAGCAGGCATAGAGCAACCTCCTAAAACATGGAAAGAGATGGGGGCAGTCTCTCAGAAACTACTTGATGCTGGCGTGAAATGTGGTTTTACCACCACTTGGCAATCATGGACCCAAATAGAGAATTTTGGCGCTCGTAATAACTTACCTATCGCCACCAAAAATAACGGCTTTGATGGAACTGATACCTCATTTTTATTTAATCAGGCACCGTTTGTTGCTCATATCCAACGCATGGCGGATTGGTCTAAATCCGGTATTTTTAAATATGGTGGCCGCCAATCTGATGCTATGCCACTATTTTATACTCAAGAATGCGCCATGGTGATGGAGTCATCTGCAGGCTTTGCGGGTATTAAAGAGAATATGAAAGGCGTTGATATTGGTGTTAGCCAATTGCCTTATGACGATACTTTAGTTGCTAAACCTGCTAATAGCATTATTGGAGGTGCCTCATTATGGGTAATGGCAGGTCGCCCTGATGCTGAATATAACGGTGTCGCTAAATTCTTTACCTATCTTTCTAGTCCTGAAGTACAAGCAGATTGGCATCAAGCAACCGGTTATTTACCTGTGACGAAAGCCGCTTATGCATTAACACAACAACAGGGGTTCTATCAGCAAAATCCTGGTGCTGATACGGCCATTTTACAAATGACCACCTCTGACTCTACAGCAAACTCAAAAGGCTTACGCTTTGGTAACTTTTTACAAACGCGAGAAATCGTCGATGAAGAATTAGAAAAAGTGTGGTCAGGCAAACAGAGCGCACAAGCCGCCTTGGATAATGCGGTTAAACGGGGAAATGAACAACTACGCCGATTTGAACGCACTCAGTAAGGTATTTGGTATTCGGCGAACATCAATAAGTGTTCGCCTGTTATTTTGTCAGATCTCTGGATACAGTATGGCTTCCCAATCCGTTTACTTTAAACAAAAATGGTTACCTATCGCGCTGATCTTCCCTCAATTAGCCATTACTTTAATTTTCTTTATTTGGCCAGCTGGACAAGCATTGTTGCAATCTTTTCAGTTAGAAGATGCTTTTGGCCTTAGTAGTGAATTTGTTGGTTTAGAAAATTTTCAGCGCTTATTTAATGATAATTATTATTTTGACAGCTTAATCACCACGCTTATTTTTAGTACCAGTGTTGTATTACTTTCAATGTTATCTGCGGTTATTTTAGCGGGTATTGCTGAGCAAATATTACGGGGTAAATTGTTTTACCGCACAATACTTATCGCTCCTTATGCTATTGCTCCTGTTATCGCTGGTTTTCTCTGGTTGTTTATGCTCGATCCTACCATTGGTGTATTAAGCCGAGTATTAAACAAAATCGGTATCAATTGGGATCCGGTCTTAAATACATCTCATGCAATGTGGATGGTGATTTTAACCGCCACATGGAAACAGATAAGCTATAACTTTCTGTTTTTTCTTGCCGCGTTACAATCTGTGCCTAAATCGTTGCTAGAAGCAGCAGCCATTGATGGCAGTGGTCCAATTAAACGTTTTATTACCATTAGTTTGCCATTAATTTCGCCGACAACTTTTTTCTTATTGGTGGTGAATTTTGCCTACGCCTTTTTTGACACCTTTCCCATCATTCATGCCATGACCCAAGGTGGCCCCGGTAATAGCACCTCAACATTAGTTTATAAAGTGTATAACGATGGATTTGTTGGATTAGATTTAGGCTCATCAGCGGCACAATCGGTTATTTTAATGTTGATTGTTGCCATATTGACCATTATTCAATTTCGTTATGTTGAGAAAAAGGTGGCTTACTAATGGTTGAACGTAGACCTCTCTTCCACGCTTTTTGCCATCTTATTCTGATTGTTGGCATTCTTTCTGTAGCATTTCCGGTATGGATCGCTGTTGTTGCGACTACCCACCAAAATACCGAATTTGCCACAGGCTCGCCTCTTTGGTTTGGTCAGGAGGGTATCGAGGTTTTTAAAACGCTCTTTTCATCAGCGGGAACGACTCAAAATAGTGCAATTACCATTAATGGTATGCTATTGAATTCTTTGGTTATGGCATTAGTGATCACTATTGGTAAATTGGTTATCTCTATTGCCTCCGCTTACGCCGTGGTGTTCTTTCGTTTTCCTGGCAGAATGCTGGCTTTTTGGACAATCTTCTTTACCTTGATGCTCCCCGTCGAAGTGCGGATCATGCCGACCTTTGAGGTAGTGACAAATCTTAATATGTTGAACTCCTATGCAGGACTGACCATTCCACTGATTGCGAGTGCAACGGCTACATTTTTGTTTCGCCAATTTTTTCTTACTATCACCCCAGAGCTGATTGAAGCGGCCAAAATTGATGGTGCAGGGCCAATAAAATTTTTCTTTACTATTTTATTGCCTTTATCCCGTACCAATATTGCCGCACTTTTTGTTATCACCTTTATCTATGGCTGGAATCAATATCTTTGGCCAATGCTTATCACCACAGATACTCAGTACTACACCATTGTCATGGGCATCAAACAGATGGTGGCCGTATCTGATGGCGTGATTGAGTGGAACAAAATTATGGCAACCACTTTAATTGCAATGTTGCCACCTGTCTTTATCGTCATTTTGATGCAAAGAGCCTTTGTTAAAGGCTTTGTTGATACGGAGAAATAATATGACTACCGTAACACTGACTAATTTAGAAAAACGTTATCCTAATGGTTATCAAGCAATTTCCACGCTCAACCTCTCTATTGAGCAAGGCGAAATGGTGGTTTTAGTAGGGCCTAGTGGTTGTGGAAAATCAACACTACTACGCATGATAGCGGGATTAGAAACCATCACAGATGGCGATTTACTGATTGATAATCGACGCGTAAATGAACATGAGCCTAGTGAGCGAGATATTGCGATGGTTTTTCAAAATTATGCCCTCTACCCTCATATGTCTGTCTATGACAATATGGCGTATGGTTTGCGTAATCGAAAAGTCCCCAAAGCTGAAATCATAGCCCGAGTCGATCGCGCTGCTCATATGCTAGAAATAAGCCATTTACTGGATAGAAAACCTAAAGAGCTTTCTGGTGGACAACGCCAACGCGTTGCCATGGGCAGAGCGATTGTCCGTGATCCCAAAGTCTTCTTATTTGATGAACCGCTCTCTAACCTTGATGCCAAACTACGCGTACAAATGCGTCTTGAAATCAAAAAGCTTCAGCAAAAATTAGCCACTACTTCTGTTTATGTCACTCATGATCAAGTGGAAGCCATGACCTTGGCGGATAAATTAGTAGTACTAAACCAAGGTCATATAGAACAAGTTGGCTCCCCCTTAGAGATTTATGAAAGCCCAGCTTCTGTATTTGTGGCAACATTTATGGGATCACCGGCGATGAATATTTTAACCACTCGTATCAATCGCGGTATTATTGAAATTGCGGATGGTCATCTTGCTATTTCTGCCCACTCATTACCTAATGGTGAGATCCAACTAGGATTACGTCCTGAACATTTGCTCATAAATCAACAAAATCCACTGTTTCATGCTAATGTCGATTTTATTGAAGCTTTAGGGGCTGATGTTTTAATTTACGCCACCACTTGTGACCAACAATCTATTGTTATTCGAGCCACAAACGATCATGGTGTTAATGTGGGTAATAGAATAGGTGTTGCTATTTATCCAGAAAATCTACATTTTTTTGATCGACAAACCCAAAAACGGATTGAACGTCCTACCATGTTGTTAAGTGAACGATTAGTCTCTTAATTTATTCTCACTGTGATTCATTTTCAGTTTAATCTTAATAGCAATGTTTTTAGCATTGCTATTATTTTTTCATTGATGAGAAAACACACATAACATCAATATACTTAACACTTAAAATGTATAAAGTAGATTATTTTGATGCTATCCATTGCGATTAATCTTTGCTAAAAGAGAGATGATAAAAAATTTACAACATATTAAAATTTAATAAAAATTTTACAATAAATACCTTTAAATCCATTTTAAAAACAATGATTACTTACATTAATAAAAGTACATTTATTAAGGATTTTAATATTTTATATAATAAGTTTAAAAAATAGAAAAATACGCGTTTAAAATAATAAAAATAATTTTTTATAACAGTAGAATAATATAATTGAAATATCCGCATATTGCACCACTAGATAAGCACTGCTATTCTTTTGCTCGCATTTAATGTGCAACTAATAATATTAAACTGCTAAGCAGAAAAGGACTTAATTGATAATGAAAATAAAACTACTTGCGACAGTGATGGTATCCGCGGCATTACTCTCTGGCTGTAAAAATCTTGATACTTCTATGTTAGCACAATCAGGTACACAACTTTTCCAAGCGGCAACATTAAGTGATGACGATGTCAAAGCGCTAACTAATGATGCATGTAAAGAAATGGATGCTAAAAACAAAATTGCACCTGCAAATAGTAACTACACTAAACGCTTAAATAATATCGCGAAAGCGTTAGGTAATGAAGTTAATGGTACTCCAGTAAACTATAAAGTTTATCTCACTAAAGATGTCAATGCATGGGCGATGGCAAACGGCTGTGTGCGTGTTTATAGCGGTTTAATGGACATCATGACTGACAACGAAGTGGAAGGTGTATTGGGTCATGAAATGGGACACGTGGCATTAGGCCATACACGTAAAGCAATCCAAGTAGCACATGCCACTGTTGCGGCACGTACCGCGGCCTCTTCAGCGGGGGGAGTAGCAGCACAATTAAGTAGTTCCCAGTTAGCAGAAATGGGTGAAAAACTGGTTAATGCCCAATTCTCTCAACACCAAGAAACACAAGCTGATAACTTCTCTTACGATCTGCTGAAAAAACGCGGTGTCAATACTTCAGGCTTAGTGACTGGCTTTGAAAAATTAGCTAAATTAGGTGGTAGTGATTCAAGCATGTTTGATTCTCACCCACCATCAAAAGAGCGTGCTGACAATATTCGTAACCGCATTGCCGAAGATAAAAAATAAACTTTATCGCCCCTATATTTAACCATATGGGGGTTTTCTTTATGCTTTTTCCTTGTGGCGAAAACGATTTGCAACATCAGCTAAAAAGCGTTTAATTGCCAGCCTTTCATTTTGATCATACTGTTCAAATAAGGTTATCCATTTTGCCTGAGATTGTTGATGTAACAATTCATGAGTGTGAAACAGCTTTTCCCCTTCAGTAGTTAAAATAAAAAATATCTCTTTTTGGTTATCCGCTAATTTTATTTTCTCAATAGCGCCTTTACTCTGTAAGCGACGACAAATTTTTGAGACTGCCCCACGTGTCATTGCCATATAATCACTGATCGTTGTGAGGTTGCGCATACTCTCTTCACCAATACAATGGATCACATGAAGCTCTGTGAGTGAATAATTTTCTAACCCCTTCTCTGCTAATACTTTCTTATGGCTTTCATCATTATTCGCTTCTTTTAAGTGCAACAATTCACTTAAACCATTAAGCAATTCCTGTGTTGTTACTTGCTGTTTTGTCATTTTGTTTCCTTGGAAAAAATATTTTAAAAAAATAATACCAAAACTATTTACAACAATCAAAATATCGCTATTATCTATTTTGTTTCCATGGAAACAAAACCAAGAGGCAATATAATGAAATTATCAATCCGTAGTCTGTTTTACCTTGTTTGCTTTAGCGCTTTATTAGGCTCTCTAGCACAAAATATTTATACTCCTGTGCTGCCATTGATCCAGCAGCAATTTAATACCACATTATCACTGGTTAACCTTACGGTATCAGCTTTCACTTTTGCTATGGCTGTTATGCAGTTATGTTATGGTTCATTGATTGACAAATGGGGCAGAAAACCTATTTTGCTCAGTGGGTTAACGATTTCAATTATCGGCGCACTTATTTGTATATGGGCTAATTCTATTAACCTATTAATTTTTGGACGAGTGATCCAAGCCATAGGTATCGCTGCCATCCCTGTTGTCGCAGCAACTATTTTAGGCGATCTCTATCAAGGGAATGAGCGTGCTAAAGCAATGGGAAGTTACCAAATGTTGCTAGCATTAGCACCAGCGAGTGGTCCTTTATTAGGCGGCTATTTAGCACAACATTATCACTACCAGAGTATTTTTGTTTTCTTAAGTATGGTGGGACTTGTTTTGCTGATTGCCCATCTGTTTTATTTACCTGAAACTCGCCCAGAACAAAAACAGTCCGTTAAAAGCTTATCTGCTATGCGACAAGTGCTCGCCGCCCCAGAGGGTAAATCTGTTTTTGTGATAAGTTTTATGGTGTTTTATAACTACTTCTGCCTATTAGTATTTTTACCTTTAATTGCTTTTCACCTTTATCACTTAAATAGCAGTGAAATTGGTGGGCTTTATGTTCCTATGTCCATTGCACTGGTGTTAGGCAGTTACCTTTACCGTAAGGTTTGTCATTTGTTTAGCGCTGAATATGGTGTGATCATAACTTCATGTATAAACCTTGCCATGTTGTCGTTATTTGCCCTATTTTGGCAAATCTCATTACCAATAATGTTAATATTAACGGTGTTATATGGTCTCTCTTTAGGATTAACTATGCCTACACACACGACCTTATTAACCAGCCACTTTAGTTCAGTAAGAGCAACGGCAATGGGTATTTATAATTTTATCCGCTACTGTGGTATGGCAGCAGGGCCTATGGTCGCAAGCTATTTTGTCACCGATAATCATTATCAATATGTCTTTTATTCTTGTGTGATCTTAACAAGTTTGGCATTGTGTTTTGCCATCAAAACGCTACTTTCCACATTAAAACAACAACGACAAACCATCGACTAACAGGACATTTGATGAAACTAACCATTGAAAATCTGCCGCAGCTTTCAGCACAAGATAAAATAGATTTAGAGAAAATTTGGCAAGATAGTGAGTACCAAATGGCACTCACTGCACCAATCACCACAGAGCATGCTCTTTTTGTCGCCCGTTTTAACGGGCGATTGCTAGCGGCTTGTCGTATAAAATACCGAGCAAAAACAGCGCTTATCAGTGATTTTATGGTAAGAGAAGTGACTCGTCGTCGTGGTGTTGGACATTACTTACTAACACAATGCCTTGAAAAAAATCCAACCATTACACATTGGCAAGCTTTATTGAAAAAAGGGCAAATCAACGATCCTGTAGCACAGGCTTTTTTAGCGCATCATCATTTTGCTACTTCATTACAGGCTGATACTTATGATTATTTCTGCAATGATAAAGCATAAAGCCTCGCTACATTATAAGCGGTTTCCTGTAAGTTTTGCTCAGCATTATCAAAGGCTTGTTGTAAAGTGGCAACACCGGGCATGATAGAGAAAACCGCATCAATACCCTGCTGATGGACCACATCATAATCCGGTAAATAACCACCAACTAATGCAACCACTGGGCGATGGTATTTTTTAGCTAATTTAGCAACACCTATCGGGGTTTTACCTTGCGCCGATTGGCTGTCCATTCGCCCTTCGCCAGTTATGACCAAATCTGCATCGATTAACTGTTTTTCTAATTCAACAGCGTTAGCAACCAAATCAATACCTGGTGAAAGTGTTGCTTGCGTAAATGCCAGCAAAGGCAGAGCCAATCCTCCTGCTGCACCACTTCCTGCAATATTGATAAGAGTGCGTTGTGTCATTTTCTCAAGATAAGTACCAAAATGGTGTAGTGCGCTATCCAGTTGCGCAATATCTTGTTCTGTCGCCCCTTTTTGCGGGCCAAAGACTTTTGAAGCCCCCAATTCGCCACATAATGGATTAGTTACATCACAGGCGATCTCTATATCAACAGAGGCAAGTTTTGGATGTAGTTGATTGATATCTATAGAATGAAGTTGACTTAATGCATGTCCACCAAAAGGCAAAGATGTTCCAGACTTATCTTTAAGACCAAGACCGAGCGCTTGCATCATACCTGCACCGCCGTCATTTGTGGCACTTCCTCCTAAGCCTAAAATGATCTTTTTAACCCCCAAATCTAGTGCGGCACAAATTAACTCACCGGTACCATAACTCGTCGTTAAAGTGGGATTACGTTGAGATGAAGGGATAAGATGAAGACCTGATGCCTGTGCCATTTCAATTACGGCAGTAGTATTATCGCCTAACACTCCCCAAGTGGCTGTTACCTGTTTACCTAATGGATCACAAACTGGCGTTGTGATAAAACGACCATGGGTAGCATCAACTAATGACGTTACTGTACCTTCACCGCCGTCGGCCATAGGAATACAACAATAATCAGCATCAGGTAAATAACGTGAAAAGCCTTGTTTGATCGCCTCTGCCACCTCTTTGGCACTTAAGCTCTCTTTAAAAGGATCTGGGGCGATAACTATTTTTATCTCTTTCACGTCATGTTCTCCGCGATAAAAAAAGCGATATATCAATATCGCTTTTATATCATACTCTACAATCAGAGAGGTTGGATTGGCTTTAAAATGTGATTAATCTTCAATCGCTAAACGCAATTTTTTCATCGCATTTTTTTCTAACTGGCGAACTCGCTCAGCAGAAACACCATATTTATCTGCAAGCTCCTGTAAAGTTGATTTATTATCATCTTCTAACCAGCGAGCGCGGATAATGTCTTGGCTACGTTCATCCAGTGTTTTTATCGCTAAAGTCAGTCGGTCAGCTGCATGGTTATCCCAGTTATCTTCTTCAATACCATCAGCAAAGTCAGAAGATTTATCTTCTAAGAATAGCACCGGAGCTACAGGATGTGAGTCATCACTATCATCAGCACTCATGTCAAATGCCATATCTTGTGCCGACATGCGAGATTCCATTTCACGCACATCGCTCTCAGAAACCCCAAGCTCTTTCGCAACTAGCTCGACTTCATCTTGGTTAAACCACCCTAAGCGTTTTTTGTTTTTTCTTAAATTAAAGAACAGTTTACGCTGTGATTTCGTTGTCGCGACTTTCACGATACGCCAATTACGTAACACATATTCATGAATTTCGGCTTTGATCCAATGCACGGCGAAAGAAACCAGTCTAACCCCAACTTCAGGGTTAAAGCGACGCACCGCTTTCATCAAACCAATATTACCTTCTTGGATAAGATCCGCCTGAGGTAAACCATATCCTGAATAACTGCGAGCAACATGAATAACGAAGCGTAAATGAGAAAGGATCAGCGTTTTCGCTGCTTCCAAATCGCCCTCGTAATGCAGCCGTTCAGCCAGTTCCTTTTCTTCCTCTGCCGTTAACATCGGATAGGAATTGGCTGCACGGATATACGCTTCAATGCTGCCTTGCGGAACCAATGCTAAGGATTGCATTTCTTTTGTCATTCAAATCCTCATGAAAATCAAATAGATAATTAATATTAATACTGTATGGTGAGCAGGAAGAACCTTTTAATAGTACTTAACAGGTCATCGTTGGTGGTAGATATTATGTTTTTACAACATTATTGACCAGCATAAAGACTAAAGGTTCATATCGCATCTATGTTTACATATCTTTGTACTTTACCAAGCAAACCGCAAATTCATCTATTAAAAATAGTACTCAATTCATCTAGGTTAAGTGTAGAACATTATTATGCCAAAGATAGGGGTTTGATAAAATGGCAAGGTTGCCATAATAATGCAACCCGCCATAATAAAAAGGAAAAAAGGAACTAATATGGCTATTCTGGTGTGAATTGACGTAAATGTTGCATGGTGGTCAACCAAGCAGCAAACCAGCCAATGGTCATCGAAACGAGGATCAAAATAACCGATTCATCAAAACCTAATCCAGATATTGAGAAAGTTGTTCCAAATACGGTCGCCGCTTGCGTAACAACATCAGATAACTTCCATACCAATAATGCAGAGAAAATAATCGCAAAAATAGCCCCGATAAAGCCGAGTACTAAACCCCAATTTAAAAAGGGGCGCATGATAAAGCCATCAGTAGCACCAATTAATTTCATCACATTAATGGTATCACGACGACTGAAAATATTAAGACGAACACTATTACCAATAACCAATAGCAGTGCCACAATCATTAAGCTACCGATCACCATTGCGATTTGTCCAACTAATGAGGTTAAAGTAGATAACCGAGTAAACCAGCTATCGTCCATTCTCACTTCGTCAACACCGGCAATATTTGCCACTGCATCACGCAGATTAACCATTAATTGCTCGTCGTTAGGATCCATAACAGGAGTCACAATCGCGACAGCGGGTAATGGATTTTCTTCTAGCATATCTAATGCGCTACTAAATCCAGACCATGAGCGAAACTCCACTAATGAATCTTGACGAGAAAGATAGTTAACCTCTTCGACTTTATCTAATGCCTCGATATTTTTTATCGTTGCCTGCGCTAAGCTGTCATCTAGAGATTTATCAAGATAGACCGTCAGTTGCGGAGTGGGATACCACTGCTCTGCGGCTGTTGATACATTTTTCCAGACAATGTAACAGATACTAGGTAGTGTTAATGAAATCGCTACTACCATCACCGTTAAGAAAGAAGAGAGGGGTTGGCGTAAAAAGTCGGCCATGGTATTACGCCATGCATAACGCCACTGCTCACGGCGTCCACCACGTAATGCTTTTGTTTTCGCTTTTGGTGTTGGCATTGCCTTACGGGAGTGTTTTCCTTTAGCCATTTTGTCCTCCCACCATACGCCCTTGACCTAAGGTTAGAATACGGTAATTCCTGCGCTCTACAAGTGTCATATCATGCGTTGCCATTAACACGGTAACCCCCACGCGATTAAACTCTTCAAACAGACGCATAATGCCTTCTGAAAGTTCACCATCAAGATTCCCTGTTGGCTCATCAGCCAATAACACCGTGGGTTTATTCACAACAGCACGAGCTATTCCCACCCGTTGCTGTTCACCCCCTGAAAGCTGGATAGGGTAATTTTTCGCTTTATCAAGTAGTCCGACTTTATCCAAGGCGGCTGAAACTCGGCGTCGAATATCCTCTTCACTTGCGCCTGCAATAATCAAAGGTAGAGAGACATTGTCATAAACCGTTCTGTCCATCAGCAAATGGTGATCTTGGAAGATCATCCCTATTTGACGACGTAGAAAAGGGATCTCACTATTTTTTAGCCTACTGATATCATGACCAGCAAACCAAATAGCGCCATCACTTGGACGTTCTATGCCACAAATTAATTTAAGCAATGTACTTTTACCAGCACCAGAATGTCCGGTTAAAAAAGCCATCTCACCAGGGCGAAGATGAAAATCAACCCCCTGTAATGCTTGTCTTCCACCTAAATAAGCCTTGCTGACGTGTTCGAAGCGGATCATTACAACTACTCCTCGCGGGCAAACAGAGCCTCAATAAAATCGTCGGCCTTAAACGGACGTAAATCTTCAATACCTTCACCGACGCCGATATAGCGAATAGGAATACCAAACTGATCAGCGATAGAGAAGATAACGCCCCCTTTTGCAGTACCATCCAGTTTCGTCAAGGTTAATCCTGTTAGCCCAACCGTTTCATTAAACAATTTTGCTTGGCTAACAGCATTTTGCCCTGTACTGGCATCGAGTGTCAGCATCACTTCATGTGGTGCTTCCTCGTCTAATTTTTTCATTACACGGACGATTTTTTTCAGCTCTTCCATTAAATGAGATTTATTTTGCAATCGTCCCGCGGTATCCGCAATCAGAACATCGACACCTTTTGCTTGCGCCGATTGAATAGCATCAAAAATAACTGATGCTGGATCAGCCCCCGTATGCTGAGCAATAACAGGGATATGATTACGCTCACCCCAAACTTGTAGTTGCTCAACCGCCGCTGCACGGAAGGTATCTCCTGCAGCTAACATCACCGATTTACCTTCAGCTTGGTATTGGCGGGCTAACTTACCGATAGTGGTCGTTTTACCGACCCCATTAACTCCGACCATTAAAATGACAAAAGGTTTTTTACCTTCAATATTTAATGGCTTATCCACTTTATTTAAAATATCGCCCATCTCTTCACGCAACTTACCATAAAGAGATTCAGCATCTTTGAGATCTTTACGACTAGCATGCTGAGTCAAACTGTTAATGATCTTGCTAGTGGTATCCATTCCCACATCGGCAATTAACAACTGCTCTTCTAACTCTTCGAAAAGCTCGTCATCAATTTTCTTACCGCGGAATAGCCCCATAAAACCGGAGCCTAAATTTTGTCGTGTTTTTAATAATCCCTTTTTCAAGCGAGAGAAAAAGCCTTCTTTTTTCGGTCTCTCTTGCTCTACGGGTTTATCGACTAACACCTCTTCGCGTAACGCGACAATATCTTCCGCTTCGGCTTGTGCTTGTGCAATACGCGCTTTTTCTTCAGCTTCGGCTTCTTGGCGTGCTTGTTCAGCTTCAAGTTGCGCTTGACGTTGGGCTTCTTCTTCGGCTAAACGAGTCTGCTCTGCACGTTCAGCAGCTAATCGTTCTGCCTCTGCTCTTTGCGCTTC